>Ga0224554_1000138_pt1 | contig 67097 bp, 57 predicted proteins | sample 714S22024metaG_FD_180666 | JGI IMG/M metagenome (GOLD analysis project Ga0224554, IMG submission 180666) | Peat soil microbial communities from Stordalen Mire, Sweden - 717 S2 20-24 | ecosystem: Environmental > Terrestrial > Soil > Wetlands > Peat | place: Sweden: Norrbotten County, Stordalen... | reverse complement strand
GAGAACTTCACCTCAACCCCTGGCTGCATGACTACAATTGGCACCGGCCTCATGCTAGCCTCAACAAACAACCGCCTATCACCCGATCCGGACTGGATAGGAACAACCTGTTGATGCACCACACCTAATCCCTGTTCCCTGCTTTTAAGCGTTGTACGTCCCCGACGAAACCCTTCCGCCGTGCCCCGTCCAATTCGTATGGAAGAACTCGCCGCGCGGCTTGTCCACGCGCTCATACGTGTGCGCTCCAAAAAAGTCGCGCTGCGCCTGCAGCAGGTTCGCCGGCAGCCGTCCAGCGCGATAACCGTCGAAGAACGCCAGCGCCGTCGAGAATGCCGGCGTCGGCACGCCCAGCTTCACCGCGTGGGTCACCGCCTTGCGCCACGACGCCTGGTACTTGTTCACCAGCCTCGAGAAGAACTTGTCCAGCAGCAGATTGTCGAGCTTCTTGTTCTTCTTGAACGCGTCCTTGATCTTGCCCAGGAACTGGCTGCGGATGATGCACCCGCCGCGCCACATCAGCGCGATGCCGCCCATGTTGAGGTTCCAGCCAAACTCCTTGGCCGCGGCCCGCAGCAGCATGTAGCCCTGCGCATAGCTGATGATCTTCGAGCAGAACAGCGCCCTGCGCACGTCCTCGATGAACTTCGTGCGGTCGCCCACCTTCGGCAAAGACTTCGGCCCGCGCAGAACTTTCTCCGCCTCCACGCGCTCTTCTTTCAATGCCGACAAGCAGCGCGAAAACACGCTCTCGCCGATCAACGTCACCGGCTGGCCCGTATCGAGCGCGCTAATCACCGTCCACTTCCCTGTCCCTTTCTGTCCCGCCGTGTCCAGAATCTTGTCCACCAGCGGCGATCCATCATCATCCTTCTTGGCGAAAATCTGGCTCGAGATATCGATCAGGTAGCTGTCCAGCTCGCCCTTGTTCCACTCCGCGAACACATCGTGCAGCTCGTCGGCAGTCAAACCCAATCCGCGCTTCAGCAGGTCGTAGGCCTCGCAAATCAACTGCATGTCACCGTATTCGATCCCGTTGTGCACCATCTTTACGTAGTGCCCCGCGCCCTCTTCGCCCACCCAGTCGCAGCACGGCGTGCCGTCCTCCACCTTGGCCGCGATCGACTGGAAAATCGGCTTCACGTGCGGCCACGCCGCCGGATTCCCCCCCGGCATAATCGATGGTCCATTCCGAGCGCCTTCTTCGCCGCCCGAAACGCCCGTTCCGATAAACAGAATTCCCTTCTCCGCCAGCGCCTTCGTGCGCCGCGTCGAATCGCTGAACAGCGAGTTGCCACCATCGATAATGATGTCGCCCGCCTCCAGGTGCGGCGTAATCTGGTCGATCATCTGGTCAACGGTATCGCCCGCTTTCACCATCAACATCACTCGGCGCGGCCGCTTCAGCAGGCTCGTCAGCTCCTCAATCGAGTGCGCGCCCACCACCTGCGTTCCCTTCGCCTCGTCCGCCAAAAAATCGTCCACCTTCGAGACGGTTCGATTGAACACAGCCACTTTGAACCCATGGTCGTTCATATTCAGGACCAGATTCTGTCCCATCACTGCGAGGCCGATCAGTCCGATATCACACACTGCTTCCGCCATACCTTCTCCAAAATCGAAATTCAATCACTGCTAAATTCAAGCCCGATTTCAATTCTAACTCTGTGGTCAGACCTCGCAGTGTCTATCTCCCTCAAGCGCCCATACGCGCAGCGCGGTAGATTTCCGCAATCAAGCGCATGTCCTTCAGCCCCTCTTCGCCCGGCGTATTCGGCTCCAGATTGTTCTGCACGCAGTGCGAGAAGTGGTCGGCCTGAGCCGTGAACTGGTACGGGTCGCGCGAAGGATTCAGCTCGTCAATTACTTGGCCGTCCACGAAGCCGTGCATGTGAACCCCGTCGTAGTTGAAGCCTGGATCGAGCGCGAGCCAGCCTTTGGATCCGTAGACCTTGAAGTAGCCGCCCGTGTTCGCTCCGTAGCTTGTCGAGCAGCTGGCCACAATCCCCGACGGGAACAGCGTCGTCCAGGCCATGTTTTCTTCCACTTCGTTGAAGCGCCCGTCGTGGTCAATCGTCGACATCACCGCGGTCAGTTTCGCCGGCTCCTCGCCCGTAAGGTAGCGCGTCGCATTCAGTGAGTAAATGCCAACGTCGTAAAGCGGGCCGCCACCGGCCAGCATCTTGTTCAGCCGCCACTCGCCCGGCGCGATGTTGAACCCGAAGCAGCTCGAAATCTCCTGCACTTGGCCGACCTTGCCATCGCGGATCATCTGGATCGCCCGCATGTGAAACGGCTCGTAGTGGCAGCGATAAGCAATCATCAGCTTCACTTTTGCCGCCTTGCACGCCGCGATCATGGCCTCAGAATCGGTGACCGACGTGCTCATCGGCTTTTCGCACAGCACATGCTTGCCCGCCCTGGCCGCGCGCATCGTGTACTCGGCGTGCATCGAGTTGGGCAGCGCCACATACACCGCGTCGATGTTCGGGTTGTGCGCAATCTCGTCGAAGTTCTCGTAGCTGTAAATGGAGCCGGCCGGCACACCGTACTGCGCCGCGACTTTGTCCGCCTTATCGCGATGGCCGCTCACCAGCGCGGTAACGCTGGAATTCGTCGTGTTTTGTATGCCGGCCATAAAGTGGTAAGCGATGCGGCCGATACCGATGATCGCGTAGCCGGTCTTGCGTGTCGGGTTCTGGGCGTTGAGCGCGGGTGCAAACCGGGCCGCGAGGCCCAGGGCGCCGAATCGGGCGAAATCTCTTCGTGTCAACTGCATGGCTTTGGGTTCCTTTTCGGTGGATGGAGTCCGGTAAATCGAGTGCGGTGGTCTGAGCGCCTGGCTTGTGCGCGGGGATCGACCACATTTGCCCGGGTTCTTGAACCGGTTTTGCCTGCCGGTTGAAAATCTAACACACGCGGCCGGGGTCTGTTTCCGCATAGCTGCTGGTTGATTTACATCCGGAGCGCCTTCGGAGAAGATCTGGCCGGCAGGGGAGGCAGATCCTCTTGCAATCAACCTCTTGAGCAGTAGATTTCAAAGGTCCGACTCCGCACTCCTCTGACTGGTCCCTGACCTCTGATCCCTGTTCCCTGCTTTTCTCACTCCACGCTGATGTCGCCGTCAGCCTCCACCACCAGCTTGTCGCCCACAATCTCGATCGAAAGAATCTTCAGCCTCCCCAGGCTCACCTTGTATCCCGACGTCGCCGTCGACCCCACGAGCGCCGCGCGCAACAAATCCGCTGCATTCACCTTCATGCTCTTCGGCACCTGCCCCCGCAAAAACGGCGCCAGCACAAAATTGATCTCCTTCCGGTCCGACACTTTGTCCAGTTGCGCGTCGCGGAACCCGATCGTCTCACCCTCGGCATCCGGCTCCATCGACACTTCCGCCGGCAGCGTCACCGTCACTCCCAAGCACGCGCCGCCCACTCCCAGCCGCGCCCTCGTCTTCACATGCACCACGATCCGGTCCTGCTCGAATCGCAACTGCGGGTTCTCGGTCGAAATAAAGCACGCCGAGTGCGCATTCCCCTTCAGGTAGTACCGGCCGTCCGGCCCGCTGAAGAGCTGCTGCTTCAGCGTCCGCTCCAGGGCATCGCGGCTCACCGTCAACTCCACTCCGCGGCTCATCGACACCCCTCCAAAAAGCACCAAAATCGCTGCAGTCGCCCGCCAGAATGTCCTCATAAGACTATCGTGCCATTCCCATCCCCATTGTCGCCAGCGTCGCCCGTCACAACAAACTACGTTCTTCCTGTGGGAATCTGGGGCAATCCAAATAAAGCGTCCAATAACAATCAGATACGAGCATTATCAGCTTTCACCCAGCCCCTGCCGTAAAGCCCTTTCCTATTGATTTTTGAACAAAATATCGCTAGAATGAGAATGTACGTTCCTCGGGTCCTTCCGCATCCCCAGCCACGTCCGAGGTTGAAGCACGAAAAACACTCCTATCTAAGGATAAGGACAAACAAATCAATGGCAAAGCGTCGTGGAAATCCGAACTGGGGCAAGCCTGAGCCCATTGGCCCGGTTGTGCCTACGGTTACCTCCTTTGAGCAGATCACCAAGGAGTTCAAGCTGCCCCCGGACCAGTACATCCGGTCTACCCGCCTTCGCGAGTGGGCGCGCCGCAACAAGAATTCCAAATACATCCCTGAGGCCCTTCTCGAGGCCTGGGGATTTGAGATCGAATCGACGTTGTAGCATTTCAGCCAGGTCCATCAAAGACGCCGCCTTCGGGCGGCGTTTTTGCTGCCCGTCAATCCCGCTCCCCACGCGCGAACATGGGTGCCCCAGGTCCCTCGCACTCGGGGACCTGGGAAAGCGCCCACCTTAATTTAGGGCAAGAGGGCCCCCATGTCACATCATGCGAAAATCGCGGCAGCACATGCCCCAGCCCTCCCGCACCCCCGAGCCGCCCTTCACTCGCGTTCCCGGCGCAGCATTCCGCCATTGCTAATCGCTCCAATTTGAGCGAAAGTGGTATCAGCAAACCCAACTTTAGGATCCGCGTCGGCCTGATCGCTCTCTACGGAGCCACGCTGACTATGTTCAACTTGAAATCACAATTTGTGATCTCAAGTCCGGAGCGAAGATGACCCGCAAGAGCGCCCTGGCGCCGAGTACTGTGCCGAGAATCGAAACCCGAATCTTCCTCGTTCGCGGCCAGAAGGTCCTGATCGACTATGACTTGGCGGTGTTGTATGCCGTCCAGGTCAAGGCGCTCAATCAGGCGGTCAAACGGAACAAAAAGCGCTTCCCGCCGGACTTCGTCTTTCGGCTCACGGCGAAAGAGAACCGCAACTTGAAGTCACAAATTGTGACCACAAGCAGCAGCCACGGCGGCCGCCGCACCGTGCCGTATGCCTTCACCGAGCACGGAGCCATCATGGCCGCCAGCGTACTCAACTCCCCGCGCGCAATCGAGATGAGCGTCTTCGTAGTCCGCGCCTTCGTGCGTTTGCGCGACACGCTTGCGTCGCACAAGGCGCTCGCCGCCAGGTTTGCCGAGCTCGAACGGCGGCTGGAAACACACGACAAGGCGATCGGAGACATCATCGACGCAATCCGCGCGCTCGTGACGCCGCCTGAGAGGCCCGCCCGCAAGATAGGGTTCCGTCTAGACGCGGTCTCCAAGCCGAAGATGCTGGTGCCGGCACGTCCATGTGGTTGACCCCCGACCGTAAACTATCCCCCGCGTCATCAGGTCTCCCTTTCTGGCATTCCCTCCTCGGATCAGCGAAAATAAAGCAGCACATGCCCCAGCCCTCCCGCACGCCCGAGCCGCCCTTCACCGACGTCCCCGGCGCCGTGGCCGAAATCCAGGCCGGCCGCATGGTCGTTGTCGTCGACGACGAGGACCGCGAGAACGAAGGCGATCTCACCCTGGCCGCCAACCACGTCACCCCCGAGGCCATCAACTTCATGGCCCGCTACGGCCGCGGCCTCATTTGCCTATCGCTCACCGAAGAGCGCGCCGACCAACTGCGCCTGCCACCCATGACGCAGCAGAACTCCTCCCGCTTCGGCACCGCCTTCACTGAGTCGATCGAGGCCCGCGAAGGCGTGACGACAGGAATATCAGCTGCCGACCGCGCCCGCACCATCCGCGTCGCCATCGATCCTGGCGCCACCGCCGCTGACCTCGTTCGGCCCGGCCACGTCTTCCCGCTCCGCGCCCGACGCGGCGGCGTCCTCGTCCGCGCCGGCCAAACCGAAGCCTCCGTCGACCTCGCCCGCCTCGCAGGCCTCACCCCAGCAGGCGTCATCTGCGAAATCATGCGCGACGACGGCGCCATGGCCCGCATCCCCGATCTCATTCCCTTCTGCCGCCAGCACGGCCTCCGCATGATCACCGTCGCCGAGCTCATCCGCTACCGCCTCCGCAACGAGCGCTACATTGTCCGCGCCGGCGAATCCCGCGTCCAAACCCGCTACGGCGAATTCCGCATGATCGCCTACGAAAGCCACGTCCAGGGCGGCGAAAGCCACATCGCCCTCATCCGCGGCGACCTCTGCCCCGACTGCCCCGCCTTCCACGCCGGCCCCGCCCCCACGCCCGTCGCCAACGGACTGCACGACGCCTCAGCCGCAACTTCATCCGCCGGCCCCATCCCTGACTCCCTCAACGACACCGCCGCGTCAACCGCGACAGCCGATCCGCGCCCCATCTGCCCGCATCCCGTTCTCGTCCGCGTGCACACCCGCTGCACCGCCGGCGACGTCTTCGCCGCCGACTGCCACTGCCGCGAAATACTCGACCAGTCCATGCGCATCATCGCTGAAGAAGGCTGCGGTGTCATCCTCTACCTCCACAACACCTCGCGCGGTTTCGCCATCGACCACACACCCGCCGCACCTTTCAATCCCGAAGGCTCCGCCACCCTGGCCTCTGCCGCCCCGCAGGAAACCGGCCGGCTCATCCTCCATCAGGAGCTCCGCGCCCGCGAAGGCTCCCAGGCCCGCTCCGGCCGCATCCTCCGCGCCATCGGCCTGGGCGGCCAAATCCTCTCAGACCTCGGCATCCAGCGCATCCGCCTCCTCTCCAACACCCCCATGCACATCCCCGCCCTCGAAGGCTTCGGCCTCGAAATCGTCGAGCAGGTCCCCCTCCCCGTCGAAGAGTGCTCCCGCGTTGGCTAGCCCGCCTACCGGAATCAATTCCTTCGCTTTTCCATGAAGTTTCGTTCATTCTGATCGATTTGGCCAAGATTGACCGCACATTCCCGCTCAAAACCTGTACGATTGGTTGGGCTGTCCCCGGGAAGCAATTCTCGCGGGGAATCCTGTGCCGCCGGTGATGGCGGGACGGATCTTCACGGTCAATTTGCCCGATGACGCTCACGCTCGCACGGTCGATTTCAGGGCCAAATTGCCGTGGAGCAACTGCAGTGTGGCATCTTCTACGTGGAGATGCCGCTTCCGATTATCGCCCCCGCATTACGGCAACCCCGCAATTGCTGTGAGGCCAACCGCACCAGCACTACGAAAGGTTTTCACCGAGTGCGCGTTCATCTTGTTAATCCCAGCGACAATTCATTTGGTACCGCGGTCATCACGCCGCGTTGGCTATTCGTGCTTGCAGCCGCCACACCGCAAGTTGTTGGAGATCCCGTTCTCGTCGATGAGTCGCTCGAGCAAATTGTGCCCGAGTCCATTCAGCCCGGCGACATCGTCGGCATCAGCGTGCACACCGGCAACGCCCTGCGCGGATATGCGGTCGGCCGCATGGCTCGCGGCCGCGGCGCATGGGTAGTCTATGGCGGCATTCACGCCACCCTCTTCCCTGAAGAGGCGCTCGAGCGCGGCGAAGCCCACTCCGTAGTCAAAGGCGACGGCGATCTTGCCTGGGGCAAGGTGGTCACCGATTGCCTCGCCGGCAAGCCCGAAAAAATCTACGAAGGCGGCCGCATCGAAGGCAGCGAATTCCTGCCCGCGCGCTGGGATCTGATGAATCCTGAAAAATACATGTGGGCCTCGGTGCAAACCATTCGCGGCTGCCCCAAGCATTGTTCCTTCTGCAGCGTCTGGCGCACAGACGGCCAGAAGCCCCGCCAGCGGAAGTTCCAAAACGTCGTCGACGAAATCATCGCGCTGCGCCGTCTTGGCTTCCGCTTCATCGCCCTGGCCGACGACAACTTCTACCCCGTCACGTTTACCGATCTGCGTCTGGCGCGGGAGCAGGGGAACACTGCCAAGGTCGAGGAGCTGACGGCCATTCGCAATGAGCGCCTGCAGTTGATGGAAGAGCTGGCCAAGCTGCCCAAGGACATGGTGTTCTTTACGCAAATGACCATGGAAGCTGGCGAAGACGGGAGCTTTCTCGACGCCATGCGCAAGGCCAATATCAAAGGTGCGCTCGTTGGCGTCGAAGCGGTCACTCCCGAGGGGCTCAAAGCCGTCTATAAGGACTGGAACTACTCAGGCGAGGCCCTTGCCAAGCAACTCCAGACCTTCAAGCAGCACGGCGTTCACGTCCTCGGCTCGTTCATCTTCGGTCTGCCCACCGATCGGCCCGCCACCTTCACCGCTACGGTCGAAATGGCAATCAAGGCCGGCGTCACCTTCGCTCAATTTGTCATGATGACGCCGTTTCCCGGCACCGTGGATTTCGGGCGCTGGGAAAAAGAACAGGCCCTCGATCCCATGATGGTGGCCGGCGTGCCCATCACTCGCTACTGGTTGATTCCCACTGAAGTGCGCCCCAAAATGTTTACGCCTCACCCGACGATGAGTTCGGACGAAATTCGCGAGCGCACGCAAAAAGTGTGGGATCGCTTCTACACCTGGGGAGCCATCTGGGAACGGTCCGCGTGCACGCCGACGCTGCGCGCCCGCCTCGGCTTCATCTTCCTCTCCAAGCTCTACCGGCAGATGTATGCGGGCACCGGCATCTCCACTGATAGCGCTCGCCGGAAAAAGTCAAAACGTTGGGCCCGCTGGACCGCTCACATGTGCAAGAAGCTCTTCCAGGCGCGGCCCATGCCGGAACTCGAAGGGCCAAAGTGGGAGATCGGTTTGCCTAGATTGGGTCAGGCTGCATTTGAAGGCGGCGGACCGGAGTTGAATGGCCCGTTCGTCGTTGTCTCAAAGCGCTGACCGGCTATAGCAAAAACCAGAGTAGCTGTACCCCTAATCTGCCTCGCTCAAATCGACGCGACCCCAGGGAGCGGCGACCCCAACGCGCGGCGACCTTGCACTGGACTTCCCAGAGCACACCAACTCTGGTTTCGCTCTTGAACTCTGCCGCGCGTCAGTCTGCGCCACCGGAGTGCGGCTTATCCCAATTGATCTGGTAGGTCCCGTAATCGATCGTCAGCACGGCAGTGCCTCCGATTCGGACTTTGGTTTCGCTGCGGCTCCGTTGCGGCAGCCAGAAGTTTCCCGTCTTCGCGTTCGTATATCGAATCACCGTCCGCGAAATCCAGAACGAGGGATTCTTCGCCGGCCCCGCTTCGATCTTTGCTACCGCGAAGTCCGTCGCATCCACCCAGATCTTGCCTCGATACAGAAACTTGCTTTCCTTCAGCGGCTCAACGCTCAGAATGTAGGCCGGGCGCCCATCCACGCTTTCACTCCCCTGCAAAAGGAACCGGTAATTTGCCGGCGTCAATGCGGTCGCCCCTCCGTCCTCTGAGGCCTCTTTTTCGCTGTCCATCGCTCTCATCAGAACTTTCTCCCCAAGAATCTTCGAACCGCTCCGGGACACAATGCGAAAACTCTTTCCTGAACTGGCATCAAAGTCGACTTCCACCTCCATCCCTGCTTCGAGGTTTGCAAGTCCTCGGTACTCGACATGGTATTGCCGAATCGCAGTGTAATGCTTCAATCCTTCGCGCTGAATTCGATCGTGATGTTCCATCAACGCCAAAATCTGCGCCAAGGGTAAGCTTGCCGGGGCAGGTGTATTCGCACGGGCTGGCCAAAGGGCTGCTCCAACAAAGATCAGCACCACGCAGCCGTAAACGCTTCTGCCTCGATGGGAAAACATGGGAAATTCTATCGCCGCGCTATTAACTGGTAAACCCACCACTGCCAATCCGGCAGGACGAGCTAATGGCTAAAAGCTAATAGCTACAGGCTATCTGGAATACGCAAACGTCCCGCACAGCGCCGGCGATTTCGAGATCGCATCGAACGTGAACACCGGCATGTCGTCTCCCGAGAAGAACGCCACCTCGAGCTTGTGTCCCGTCACGTACGTCGCCATCCACTGCGTGTCCTCGTCCCCGCAAAGTGTGTTCTTGTGCAGAAAGCGCTGCCCTGCCGGCACCTTCAACCGGTAAAGCATCCCGTTAATCCCGGCGTTCACGTCCGCGTCGAACACCGCGCTCACTTCCACCGGTTTCAACGTCCGGATCGGCGCTAGCAGATACACGGTGTAGTCGAGCGCAACTTTGTCTTTGAAGATTGTGATGTCGCCCGTGATCGACGTCGCCGTCGTGCTCTCCGCGTACCACCCTCCGCGGTCCTGCGCCGCGCCCGCAACCGCTCCCGCGATCAGCAGGCTCGCCACCACCCCGGCTACCATTCGCTTCTTCATTTTCTTAAGCACATGATCCACGCAATCATCCCGCACCCGCCAACTCACCACGACGAGCTAATAGCTAACAGGTAGCTTCTCTACCAGCCCAAGACATACGCAAACACCAGAGGCGCCACAATGCTCGCGTCGCTCTCGATTATGAACTTCGGCGTCTTCTCTCCCAACTTGCCCCACGTAATCTTCTCGTTCGGCACCGCGCCCGAGTACGAACCATAGCTCGTCGTCGAATCCGAAATCTGGCAGAAGTACGCCCACAGCGGCACATGCTCGCGCTGCAAGTCCTGGTGCAGCATCGGCACCACGCAAATGGGAAAGTCCCCCGCAATCCCGCCGCCGATCTGGAAGAATCCAAGCGGCGATTTCTTCGTCGTCTCCGTGTACCACTCCGCCAGCTCCATCATGTATTCAATGCCCGTCCGCACTGTGTGCACCTTCTTCACATCGCCCGTGATGCAGTGGCCCGCATACATGTTCCCCAGCGTCGCGTCCTCCCAGCCCGGCACGAACATCGGCAGATTCTTCTCCGCCGCCGCCAGCAGCCAGCTATCCTTGGCGTCGATCTGGTAGCTCTTTTTGAGCACGCCGGACAGCAGAATCTTGTACATGAACTGGTGCGGGAACCAGCGCTCTCCGGCCTTGTCCGCCTTCACCCATTCCGCCAGCACCTCGTTCTCGATCCGCCGCATCGCCTCCATCTCGGGAATGCATGTGTCCGTCACGCGGTTCATGTGCCGCGCCAGCAGCGCCGCCTCGTCGGCGGGCGTCAAGTCGCGATAGCCGGGCACGCGCTCGTAAAAGTTGTGCGCCACCAGGTTGAAAACATCCTCTTCCAGGTTCGCCCCCGTGCAGCAGATTCCGTGAATCTTGTCCTGCCGGATCATCTCCGCCAGGCTCAACCCCAGCTCCGCCGTGCTCATCGCGCCGGCAATCGTCACAAACATCTTGCCGCCCTCGGCCAGCAGCTTGTTGTACGCCTCGGCCGCATCCACCAGCGCGGCGGAGTTGAAATGACGATAGTGATGCTTGATAAATTCAGTAATCGGTTTCATGGCACTTCTTCCGCTCCAACTCTCCAACCTATCACAGCGAATTCAGCCCGCTGTGAATCGCCCGCTCAGGCAACCGAACGGCCCACGCACGGGTCACTTCGTCCTCGACGCGCCGGTCGCATCAAGGCCGGAGAACGCCCGACCGCACCCCATTGAGATTTTGCTAGGAGCCGGAAGCTGCATCTTCCAGCAGCGCGTTTACGCGCTTCATCACTTCGAACGCATCCGCCACGTAGACCACGTCCGCCTTGCCGCGCGTCCATCCGCAATTCGGATCGAGCGACACAGCTCTCCGCTCGCCGACGAATCGCCAGCCCACCACATGCGGCTCTTCGCCGTGGCAGCAGGTCGAAAGACCCTTCGCGTGGCGCGGCGTCGACCCCGTCTGTCCCACTTGATTCAAATGCGTCAGAAATGGAAGCACCGAGTTCCCTTCGCCGCCCTGGTCGACCAGCGACTTCGAGCTGCCCAGCGACGCGCCCGAGGCGCCCAGGAACTTGAGAATCAGCTCGCCCGCGTCCTCAACATGAATCTGCCCGTCCGGCTGCTTCTTCGTCCATCCCGCTCCCGCCACAAAAAGCAATTTCGCGTCAGGACGAATCGTCTGCGCGCCTTGCTTCGGTGCGCGCGTTCCCTTCACCTCGGTTCGCAGCGCAGGCAACTCGACAGCAATCGCAATCTCCTCAGCTTGCGCCGGAGCCGCTTCGCCCGCGAAAGCCGGATGCGTCCCGGCATCCAGCAGCAAAAACCACGGCCGTTTCTCACGGCTCACGACCGCTTCGATCCTCTGCCGGTAGAACCACCGCGTCGCTTCGAGATTCGCCGCGCCACCGATGGCCGTGATGTGCGTGTCGATCAGGCCGCCGACGCGATGCGCTACCGCGGCCATTACCCGCGCAAACCGCGAGCTGTGCGGAGCAAGCACGATCGTCGCCTGGGCCGCGCGGCACAACGCCTCGCACGCCGCCGCATCGCTCGCAAATCGCGCCTGCGCAAACGCCTCGCCTTGCACACCCAGCAATCTCTTTGCCGCGCCTGCCACTTGCGCCGCCGCGCTGCTCGCGTCCTTCGCGACGATGCCAATCGTCAGCTCCGCGCCTAGCCGCGCCGCCAGTTCCCTGCCCGCAGTCACCGATTCAAGCGATCCCTTGCTCAGCACCGCGCCGCTTTCATCCGCATGTGTCAGTACAAGGATGGATTCCATTACTCCGCTCCGATCCAGGCGACGAGCTCGGCTGCAATTTCGTCAGCATTCATATTTTTCTCGACGCGCGTTGTCCGCTGCTGCTTGGGCAGGCTCACCGAAACGTAGTGCAATCCATTCCCGTCGAGCGTCGCCGTCTTTGCTTTCTGCAGCGCCGGCATAATCGTGCGCATATTTGCCATGCCCACCTGCGGATTATTGCGCGGCTCGGCCAGATTGCCCGTCGCCCATCCCAGCACCGCAGGCACACCCGCGCACACGCTCACCTGGTGCTTTCCGCCTTCCACGCGCTCCAGCACTTCAAATGACCCGTCCTCGTGCAACTCGATCTGGTCCACACCCTGAAACTGGTCCGCGATCCCCAGCCGCTCGCCGACAAGCTGGAGAGTCACGCCCGCGCCCCGCGTCGCCGACTCCCATCCGCCGAAGAGCAACATCCGCTCGCGGTCCAGTCCCGGAATCGCGGCAATCGCGTCGGCCAGCACCGCCGCCGTCGCCTGCGCATCGGGGAATCCGCCGATTGGCCCATCGACAGGAACCAGCTCGAAGCTCACCTTCTGCGCCACGCTCATCATCACCTGCTGCAATTTGGCCTTCGGACCGAGCGAGACCAGCCAGACCTTGCTCGGGCTTTGTGGGCTGCCGGGATTCTTCGCGGCCAGGCTCGCCGCCTCAAACAGCGCGCTCGCCGCCCAAGGATCGAGCACTGCCGGCAGCACCATCTCGTTCTTGATCCCCGGACCGCTCGGCCCTGTGGTCGGTTCCAGCGTCTGCAGCGGATCAGGCACAATCCCCGCACAGACGACGATATGGAACGCGTTGGACATAATTCTTCCTCGTCAGTCGGCTACCAGCTAATTCTCTGCTGAATGCAGTCCACCGCTCCCCGCAACAAACTCAATGTTGCCGCGCTCGCCGTCGGGCGACTGCGCGCAGTTCCACAGGCACGCGCCGCAATGCACGCACTTCTCGCGCTCGAAATCGGGCGCGCCGTCGGCGCCCAGCGTGAGAGCCTGCCCCGAGCACATGGCAATGCAAGTCTTCTCCTGGCACGCGATGCAGCGCTGGCGGTCGAGAAACACCACATGGTCCGCGAATCCAGGAATCGCCTGCACTTTGCCGCCCATCAGCAGCGCATCCTGCTGCGTCACCAGCAGCCGTTCATCGAATGCAATCTCTGGCCATCCGCGCGCGCTCATCAAGGCATCGTGCAGGGGCCGCGCGCAGTCGAGCGCCACTTTTGCGGCTTGTTGCACTGTCAGGCCGCCCGCAATGTAGGTCGCGAACCGGCGAATCTGTTTTGGCGCCGGTGGAATCTTCGCCGGCAGCGCGAGGCGCCCGCCAGTGAGCCCCGCCAGCGCCATCCCCACAAGCCCGCGAACGAATCCGCCTTGAAATCCATTGCGCGCATTCTCGGCTTCGCGTGCGCCGCGTTCCACCCGGCTTGCTCGACGGCGAGCTTCATACGTCGCCGCCAGATTCTCCTGCGTGAACGGATTGTCGGCGCGCAGGAGCTCCAGCACGGCTTCGCCGAGTTGCACGCCCGTCGTCCAAGCCTCATCCACGCCGGATCCGGTGAGCATGTTCGTCGAGCCGGAGCCCTCGCCGATGCGCGCGAATCCGTCTCCGGTCAGAAACGGCTCGCCGCGCTTGCCCGATTCCTCGAGCGACTTCGCTCCCCACGAGCGCATCGTTCCGTGCTGCAGATGACGCCAGAGCAGCGGATGCTGAACATAGTGCTGCAAGTATCGGTAAGCCGTGCGTTGCGGATTGCCCAGCCAAGACGGAACGAAAATCCCCACGGAAACCAGCCGCTCAGGATGTACGTAGAGGAACCCGAAGATCTCCGGCTCGGGAAATCCGAATGTGTGCCAGACGGTCCCGGCCTCGAGCGCAGAGTCTTCCGGCAGCTCGATCACCATCTTCATCCCGAGCGCCCACTCGCGCCGCGCGTGACCGGCCGGCAAGCCAAATTGCTCATCCAGCTTTTGTCCCACCGCGCCCACAGGCCCGTCGCCAACAACGGTGAGCCGCGCGCGCACATCCATACCGGGCATGTATCCCTCAGCCGGAATCCCGTGTCTGTCCACTCCCTGGTCGGCTAGCCGGAGCCCAAGAACGGTTCTCTTTCCCTTTCCGTTGTTCCCGTCGAAGATCGGGCCGCTCACCGGCGTCCCCGGCCAAATCTGCGCAAGGCCGCCAGCCATCAGTCGCGATCCAACCCACTGGTTGAACTGGCCGATGGAGAAGACCATTCCGCCGCGCTTGTGCAGAAAGGCGGGCGTCCAGGGCAGCTCGAACGCATGGTCCTTCGCCCACGACTTTCGGCCAAGACCAAGAAAAATGTCTCCAAAACGCAAAAGAGCGGAGCGCCTCGCACCAATCGGATCGAGCAAATAGAAGACCCGCTCCTCTTTCACCGCCGCGGCCATGGGAATTTCAGCAGGATTGAGCGCAGGAAAACTTGTGCGAATTCCCTCGCCGCGCGTCACCACGCCGCTCACGCCTGCCGCGAGATCGTCGGCGCGCTCGTAGCACATCACCTGCAGCGGCATGCCCGGCGCAACTTTGCTTTCAAACGCGGGATCGGCAGGGTTTTCGCTCCACGCGCGCGTCAGCGTGGTCAGGAATCCGCCTGTCGCCGGGCCGAATCCGGCGCAGACAATGTCAACCTCCATCATCGGCCGATCAACATCGACCGTCTGTGGATCGATGGGTTGTGGATCAATGGGTTGTGGCGCCGAGCTCATGCCGCTCCTGCTGCCGGATAATCGAGCGCCTCGGGAATCATCACCTTGCTCACGGTTTCAGCGGCGCGGTCCTTCGCCAGCCGTGAGCCGGTCAGGCACGTGGTCAGTTTGCTTTGCAGCCGCAGAAACTCGCTCGATCCCGCGCAGCCCGCGCATGGACCGGCCTTCGCCGGGTGACTTCCGTCGGCCGCCAGCACATCGACGGCCATCGCCATGATGCCGGGCATTGTCTCTTCCAGCTCTTCGAGCTCCGCCGCGAGGAAGCAACTGCGATGGTCTTGCTCGTCCCACGCCGGATGGCGGTTGTAACCAAACACCAGCTCCGCGCAGATGCGCGAAACTTCTCCTGCCGCCTGCGCCGCCTGCGTGTGGCACAGGTCGCTCAGGAATTGCACCGTCCCGCCCAAACCCTCCGCCGCCACTGCGTCCACGGCTCCGCGTGTCTCCAGTTCGAGCACATCGAGAATCTGGCAGCGGGAAGCCATCAACCAGCTCAACGCATCGGCCAGCGCAAAGGTCACGCCCTGGCGCTGCCCGTGATACAGCTTGCCGCCCGCGGGATCGGTGGTTTTTTGCAGATAATTCAGCGTCCACGCCCACAGCTTCATCGCCGACGCCAGCGTGCATGCGCCGGTTCCGGGATGCGTCGACGCAATCCGCCGCATCTCCGCAGTCCACGCGGCAAACTGCGCAAGAAAGACCTCGCTGGTCATCGTCACCGTCAACTGGCGCCGTTGCACTGCTTCCGGGCCTTCGTACGTCGCCTCCAGTTGCGCATCCATCCACTTGTTGGCGAGGAACCCCGGACAATCTTCAGTGATGCCGTAGCCGCCCATCAGGCTTACGGCCTCGCGCATCATGTTTGCGCCGTGGCCGGTGTTCCACAGCTTCGTCGCAGGGCACAAAACGTTGGCCTCGGCGTCCTTCAGCACGTACTCGACCAGCGGATCAGCTTCGAGCTCCGCCCTCCGCGCGCTGTTGACCCGCAGCTTTGTCAGCTCGATTGCGCGCTCCTCGCTCTCTCTCAGCGCCTTCATCTCCGCGCGCCCGCCGCCGATGCCGCGCTCTTTCAGCATCGCTGTCTTCTGCTTCTCCAGCGGATCGAGTTCATCAAACAGCCGCGCCGCCGCAAAGCCCATCGATGCCGCCGCTTCACCAGTCGCCCAGATATCGACGAGACGGTGCAGCGCGTCTTCCCGCTGCTGGATGCCCTGCTCGTAGCGCACGGAGCCCGGCTTCGCGCCCTCGGCTCCGCGGAATCGCTGCCGCTGATAGCGAATTACCGGCTCCGCCGCCGACAGCAACTTGGCCGCCGTCATCAGCCCCACCGGCACGCGCGTCCGCCGGAACACCGCGTCAATAATTTCGCTGTGATTGAAATTCGGCACAATCACGCCGTCCTTCACCGTGTATCCGCCCACAATCCGGCTCGCCGGCACTTTCAAATTGAACACCGGGTCGCCCGTCGACGAAAGCTGGTGCACCAGTTTCTTGGTCGCCGTGCCGCGGTCGAATGTGCCTTCGTCGGTCTCTTCCAGGATCACCACGCAACTGCCCTTAATGCGCTCGTCGTCGGAGTTCACCGCCGCCGTGACAAAATTCGCAAACGCAATTCCCGTGATGAAGCGGCCGCGCTTGTCCACCTGCAGCCACGGCTCCTCGCCGTCTTTCCATTCCGCCACGCGCACCTTGCCGCTCAGCATTCCCGTGTCCACGCCCACATACGGAATCGGCTCGGTCAGCGCGAACGCTCCACGCCACGGCTTGCGATTCTCACCGGCCTGCGCCGGAGCTGCCAGCTTCTTGTAGCGCGCCACTTGTTCCGCTGTGCCGCGTTCGTGGATCGGCGATAGCGCCAGAAATCCTGCCAGGCTCGCCGTCGCCGCGCCGCCGTCGACCCACGCCAGCTCGAATGCCGCCAGTCCCAGCGCCAGGTTCTTCGGCCCAACGATGAATCCGCCCTCCTCCGGCTCCATAAACGCCGCCGTGATTCCCGCGCGATCAAAGGCGTCCATCATCTCGTCCTTCGCCTTGGTCCATTCGTGCGTGTTGCGCTCGCCCGCGGCTACAAGCCGCGCCACCGTTCCCCGCGCCACGCCGCGCGCCGATGCAACCAGCATCTGCAAATCGAACCGATCGCTAAACCGCCATTGAATCTGCCGCACCGCATCCCCGGGAAGCGTCAGCATCGTCTTCGATTCAGGAATCGCAACTGTGCCCGCAACTGTGGCCATCAAGGGCCTCCTCAAGCAAAGCTGTTCACGATTTGCGTGGCCTTCTCAAATACGCCGACCGTTTCTCGATGAAAATGTCGCTCAACTGCGCACTTTCGGCGTTCAGCAATCGCGGAACTGCTTAGCGCTTCTATTGTCGTTAACTCAACTCTCGACGGCATGTGACCCACATCACCCCGGCGACCTCTCGTTTGAGCGCCGAAAGCTGATCGCTGCAGGCTGGATTTGTGATCTATATCGCCCCGCTTGTGATACCTGTCACTGCCAGCATCGCCCTCAAAAGCGCATCTCTGAAGAGTGGCCTCTGCGGCCTGCTCCTTTCCCCAACCGCAGCGGACTTGTCTGTGAACAAGACCAGGGAAAGTTGCGGTCAATCCTCTTTCGCCCGGGGAAAGAAGACGGCAGGATGAATCACGCCGCACGGAAACGAGCACGATTGAGCCTTCGCGACAGAATCATTGCAGCCGGCGTTGCCGTTCTCGCTATCGCATTCGCGCCCATCGCTCTTCGCGCGCAGGCCGACTGCCTTGCCTGCCACGGCGACGCCACCATGACCGACAGCGCCGGCCACAGCATCGCTGTCGACGGCCAGAAATTCGGCTCAAGCGTTCACGGCAGCCTGCAGTGCACCAGTTGCCACGCCGACATCAAGGCCTATCCGCACCCCGACAAAATCGCGCCCGTCGACTGCAAAACCTGCCACGCCGATCAGGCCACCAGCGTCTCAGGGAGCGTCCACGCCTCGGCCTCCGACCAGCCCTGCACCAGTTGCCACGGCGTCGCCCACTACATCTTTCCCAAAGACGACCCGCGCTCGAACGTCTACCCGCTCAACGTTCCCAAAACCTGCGGCACCTGCCACGGAAGCCCCGATCTCGCAAAGAAGCACGGCCTGCCCAACGTCTACCCGCTTTACATGGACTCCATCCACGGCTTCGCCCTTAGCAAGGAGGGCTTGCTCGTCGCGGCCAACTGCCAAAGCTGCCACGGCTCGCACGGCATCCTTAGCCACACCAGCCCGCAGAGCCCGACCTACAAATCCAACATTCCCAAAACCTGCGGAACGTGCCACGCCAAAATCGAAGCTGACTACGAGCAGGGAGTGCACGGCAAAGCCGTTGCCGGCGGCAACCTCAACGCTCCGGTCTGCAGCGATTGCCACACTGCCCACGCCATCCTCCAGCCCACGGAATCGGCCTTCCGCATGCAGTCCACACCCATCTGCGGCAACTGCCACAAGGACAAGTTCTCCACTTACCGCGACACCTTCCACTCGCAGTTGGGCTCGCTCGGCGGCTATGTTGAAACCGCTCGCTGCTGGGATTGTCATGGAGCCCACGACGTGCGGCCCGCCTCCGATCCCGCTTCGCCCATCAACAAGGCCAACCTCGTCACCACCTGCGGCCGCTGCCACGCCGGCGCCAACGCGAGCTTCGTGAAGTATCAGCCGCACGCCAACGCGCGCGACCGCAAGCTGAGCCCGGCGCTTTACTACATTCGGCTGTTCATGAACCTGCTGCTGGCCGGGGTGCTCATTTTTTTCATGATCCACACCATCTTGTGGGTGATCCGCTCACGGTATTCCCAGGTGAAGAGCCGTGCTGCCAATGGAGGAAAGAATGCCTGAGTTGGAAACGGCAAATACGACAACGGAATCCGCCGCCAAGGGCCGCTATTTCGTGCGCTTTACGCGCGAGCAGCGCTACATGCACGCGGTTTTGTTCACCACATTTCTCGGGCTCGCGGCCACGGGCCTCGTCATGCGCTTCAGCGAGAGCTTCTGGGCGCGCAAGTTCGCCGCCGGCGTCGGCGGATTCGGCGCCATCCTCTTCTTCCACAAGCTCTGCGCCATCGTTCTCACCATCGCCTTCCTCATTCATGTCAAAGAAGTCTTCCAGCGGGGCCTCTTTCGCCGCGAAAAAGGAATCTTCTGGGGCTCAACCTCCATGGTCGCCAATTGGAAGGACGTCAAGGACCTCTTCAACCACATGCGCTGGTTCTTGGGCCTCGGCCCCAAGCCGCAGTTCGAGCGTTACGCCTACTGGGAGAAGTTCGACTACTGGGCGGTGTTCTGGGGAATGATCATTATCGGCTTCTCCGGTTACGCCATGTGGTTCGCGCCGTTCTTCGCGCACTTCCTCCCCGGATGGGCGCTGAACGCCGTATTGATCATCCACAGCGAAGAGGGACTGCTGGCGATTCTGTTTATCTTTGCGATTCACTTCGTGAACACGCACCTCAGGCCCGACAGTTTCCCCATGGATATGGTCATCTTCACCGGCGGCGAAAGCGAAGACGAGTTCAAGCACAAGCGCCCGCTCGAATATCAGCGGATGCTCTCCGAAGGCAAAGCCGAATCCCGCCTCGGCATCGCGCCCCCGCTCTGGCTGCTCAACTTCTCCAAAGTCGTGGGATCGATCGCCATCTTCATCGGCCTCACACTACTGGTGCTCACGCTGACGGCGTACTTCCACTAGAAGCTGCCCTTGTGACTCCTGTCACGGCGGAAAACCTCGCCTAGGCATCTCCTCAATTTGTGGACATTGCTCGTAGGTTCTCTGTTCCATTGTTCGTCTTCTCTCTTCTTTTTTGGGCCTCGGCCGCGGCTCCCGCGCAAAAGCTCAAGGACTCCGACTGCCTCACCTGCCACGCCGACGCCACCATGACCTCGAGCGACGGCCACAGCATCGCCGTCGACCAAAACAAATCCAAGCACTCCGTTCACGGCTCCATGTTCACCTGCGTCGATTGCCACTCCGACGTCAAAAGCATCCCGCACGATACGACCCCGAAAAAAATCACCTGCGACCAGTGCCACGCCGACGCGCACGAAGCCTACGCGCATAGCATTCACGCCCAGGTCACCATCGCCGGCAAAATCCCCGCAAGTTGCCAGGATTGCCACGGCGATGTCCACGCGATCGTCTCCGGCGACGATCCCAAATCGCCCGTGAGCCACGCCAACATTCCCGCTACCTGCGGTCGCTGCCACGGCCAAAAGTTCCTCATGGAGTCGAACGGCGAAACCGCGCAGCCCTTCCTCTCCTATCAGTCCAGCGTCCATGGCCGCGCCGTCGCCAACGGCTCGCAAAAGGCCGCCGTTTGCACCGATTGCCACGGCGTCCACCAGATTCTCCCCGCCAGCGACCCCAAGTCGCCCATCTCAAAAGTCGCCGTCGCGTCCACCTGCGGCAAGTGCCACACCGGCGTAGCCAGCACCTTCACCGCCAGCATTCACGGCCAGGCAATTGCGCGCGGCAACATGCTCGCCCCAACCTGCACCGATTGCCACGGCATCCACTCCATCAAGTCGCGCACCGATCCCAATTCGCCGGTCGCCGAGCAAAACGTCTCCCGCGACATCTGCGCCCGCTGTCATGAGGGTGTGCGCCTCTCGCAGGAGTTCGGCGTCCCCTCGAATCGCGTCACCAGCTACTTCGACAGCTATCACGGCCTGGCCGCCGAAGGCGGTTCCGTCGTCGCCGCCAATTGCTCCAGTTGCCACGGCGTGCACAACATTCTCCCCTCCAGCGATCCGCGCTCCACCATCAACCGCGCCAACCTCGACGCGACCTGCGGCCAGTGTCACAAAGGCGTCACGCAAAAGTTCACCCGGACGCCCGTCCATCTCCAGTCCGGCTCGCGTTCCACTGACATCGACTCCGTCGCCGTGCGCTGGGTCCGCTGGATTTACATTCCCCTCATCCTTCTCGTCATCGGCGTCATGTTTCTGCATAACGCCATCATCTGGCGCTCGAAAGCCGTCGCCCGCCGCCGCATGATGAACCCGTTCATGACGCGCATGACGGTCAATCAGCGCTGGCAGCACCTCGTCCTGCTCTCCAGCTTCATCGTTCTCGTCATCACCGGCTTCGCGCTCAAATTCCCCGACACATGGTTCGCCCACACGCTGGGCATGGGCGAGAACCTGCGCGGCGTCATCCATCGCGTCGCCGGCGTCATCCTCATCGCCGCCGGCATCTATCACGTCTTCTATCTCGCCGCAGCGCGCGAAGGCCGCCGCCTGCTCTGCGACATCGCGCCCCGCCCCAAAGATGCATTCGATGCGCGGGCCACCATGCGCTACTACCTCGGCCTCAGCGCCGTGAAGCCGAAATACGGCCGCTTCAGCTACGCAGAGAAGGCTGAATATTGGGCGCTGGTCTGGGGAACCGCCCTCATGGGCCTCACCGGCATCATGATTTGGGCCAAGGTCTGGGTCGGCGACCTTTTCGCCCGCTGGTGGGTCGACGTGGCCACCGCCGTGCACTTTTACGAGGCCATTCTCGCCACTCTCGCTATCCTCGTCTGGCACTTTTACCAGGTCTTCTTCGATCCCGACGTCTACCCCATGAACTGGGCCTGGTGGGACGGCAAAATGCCCGTCGACCACTATCGCCACGAACACGAGCTCGACCATGAGCTTGACGCCGAGCCAGACACCGATGCGGCGGATTCAGGCGCCGGAACTGCGTCGGAAAAATAGCGCCTTACTTGTCTCTTCTTCGTCACATCAAGAGCCTCAGTCCCCGGCCAACGCCGGCTCTTGCCGAAATTCTGATTCTCCGTTGGATGCGCACCGAACCCCGTCCCCCGCGCAGCTCTTCCGCCGAGCAACCGGCCCGGTGCGATCCTCCGCGATCTCAGTGACCCGCTATCGAAGCCAACTCCTCTCTCCGGCTCGCTCTCGCTTGTCTCTCGAGCTTTGTTACCGGCAGCGAAACCCCATCCAAGGCGGAATCAAACCCAACTCCGCTCAGAAAATATTCCCCGCCAAACCGGTGGAAAACGAGCCGGTCCTCCCTCCCTGCGCCGATTGAACCTCGCAGGATATAAGCCCTCGCCCTTACCGTCTTTGTCCGGTCCTCGACGATCAGCGCGTTGGGGAGCATGGAATCGAAACCGAACGTGTAGTTCCCGGCCGGCAGAAAGGTATTGTTCACCGTGAAGTCGAATGGAACGTCGACCTTCAGCACAGCGCTCTGTGCGCTGGCGTTTCCGGCCGTCATCAGGGTTGCTGTTGCGAGTAGCGCGATTGCTGCGATGCGTTTCATAGGCGTGATTCCCTCCAGTGCTGTTCCGCGGCAGAGCGTCTATCCACTCCGGGCACATCGGGGATTCCCACCCGGCCGCGTCATGTATTCACTCTGGCGCAGGGCCGTGTATCTGTCCAATAGATTGGTGTGATACATTGAATCTCAATTGGAGATTGATGTATGGAAGTCCGGCAGCTGCAGATCTTTCGTACCCTCGCTGAAGAGTTGAACTTCACGCGCACCGCTGAAAAAGTGCACACCGTGCAGTCCAACGTGACTGCGCAGATCAAGGCGCTCGAAGAAGAGCTCGGCATGCCGCTTTTCGATCGTCTCGGCCGCCGCGTCACCCTGACTGACGCAGGCCGCAATTTTCTGCCCTTCGCGTCACAGGCCCTCGCCGCCATGGACCAGGGTCAGCGCGCCATCGAGACTGGCGCAGAGCCCAGCGGTCCACTGCGCATAGGCGCTCCGGAAAGCGTCCTCACCTATCGTCTGCCCCAGGTATTGCACGCCTTCCGCCGTCACTTTCCCCATGTCGAACTCATCTTCGTCCCCTACATGAGCACGCCGTTTGCGCTCGAGCTCGAGGCCGGTAAGCTCGACATGGCCATCACCATGTCGGAATCGACGCCTTCAGCCAACATCAAGTTCGTCCACCTGCGCACCGAGCAGGTTTTCCTACTGGCCGATCGAAGCCACCCGCTTGCATCCAAACCATCGGTAAGGCCTTCCGATCTGGCGGGACAGAATCTGCTGCTCACTGAATCGGGATGCGCTTACCGGGAGAAACTCGACCGCATTCTCGCCATGGCCAACATTCGTCCAGGCAACATAACCGAGTTTTCGAGCGTTGAGGCAATCAAGGAGTGCATCTCTCTCGGTATGGGCGTCGGACTCTTGCCGGCCATCGTCATTGCCCGCGAACTCCGCCAGCATCATCTCAAAGCGCTAAACTGGGCCGGCTCGCCCCTCGACATTGCCACCCGAATCATCTGGCATAAAGACAAATGGATCTCCCCAGCCATGTCCGCCTTCATGACGATGGTCAAAGACAAACTCGAGGACCCCAAACGTTGAGCTGAACCGCCTCTTCCGAAGTTGTCATCCTGAGCGCAGCGAAGGATCTGTGGTTGCCTTTGCCTCGTATCGGGCCGCGAGCACTCGTGCCGGCGGAGGGAGCAGGAGCCTTCAGGCTCCTGAATTCCCGCTCATCAAACACCCCGGCCTTCAGGCCCGGGCTGCCTCGCCACCCGGCTCCGACCTTGCTTTCAAACGGCAGCGATGGATACTACGGCGTTTATGGGGGACTAATACGAGAAACGGGTAACTTCCGGTTAGCCGGTGATACAGGTCTAATGGGAAAGCGGGTCCTCGTTGGGGCATGGCCCGCGGCGAAGGCCACTCATCGAGCTAAATAATTCCCTACTTTTAGTGCGTCCGAACTCGATCTTGGAAGGGGAGCGGCATCCCACTCTCCTTTATGCCCCAGATCAGGATTGCGCCAAATGTCACGATAAGCAAGGCGAAGAGGCTGCCGTCATAGGTAGCCAACATGCACGTAACAACCGGGATTATCGACGACGCAATCAGGATGAGCGAGATCAGGCCGCCAGACGCGAACCCGCTCCCCGACGCCGTTGCCCCGAGCATCATGAACAGCCCGCCCGTCAGCCAGACGCCAATCATCATCGCGATGCCAACCCAATTGAAATCGTGTTTTGCCAGTAATCTACTCACCACCAGATAGGCGCACAGGAGCGTAGCGGGCATGAGAAGCGTGATCGCCCACAACTGCGGACGGTCAAAGGTAAACCTGAAGAACAAATGGGTCGCCACATCTGGCAACCAGAAGCTGAAGGCTCCGACCATAGCGGACGTCAGAGCGAGTCGTGGCTGTCTTATTGGAAGGCGCAAGCTCATTTTCGTCCCTGACACATTATGCCCCTTCTCTTGAGATCAGGCCACGACATCAGCTCAACGACCTGTAAGTTCCGAGTTCCGGGCGGTTGGTCGCCAAACCGGAAGTAACCCCAGATTTGGATCTCTCCTGGCAAGTCGGCTTCTCACCATCCACCATCGCCGCCAGCCCGACGCCCCCGCCAACCTGTCAAGAGCGCCTACCCGTCCGACGCCGCCCATCCCGCTGATTCCATTCCGAATATTTCCCCGCGCAAGTTTGCCGATTATTTCCGCAAAATCTCTACACTTGAACTTGTATGGGGATTCATCCAGAACAGTTCGAATCGGCCGCCTCACCGTGGTCAGTACAGGCTCAGCCATCGACGCTAACCGCGCTAGCGCCGTTCACTCTGTTAGCCCAGCTTACCGGCGTTTTCTGACTGGAAAATAATGAAAGAAAAAAATAGTGATGTTTCGCCAATTTTTCGCCAATTAAGTCGTTTAGAATCAACAAATCGCTCTTGGGAACATCGCGAAAATGTGCCAAATTGCGTGGATTTTATGCTAAACAACTCCTTTAGAATCAGCGGGCGATCTGCGCATTTGCAACCGGCGCGCATTCGCGGGCTAACTGCCTCGTTTCACGAGCCTTATTTCACTTACTCTCTCTTTTATTCCAGACCCACTGCCCACCGTCCACCGTCCACCGTCCTCCGTTCACGATCCACGGCGGTCCGGCGACCCCAGTCCCTAATCCCTGGTCCCTGTTCCCTGTCTCTCTCACAACCGCCAGTTGTCCGGCCGCCAGCTCTTGATCCTCTCTTTGATCTGCTTGCGGTTCAGGTTATGTTCGAGGGCCTGCTTCGCCAGTTCCACCACTTCATCGTCCGCGGCAAAGCGCAGCGCGATCAGTTGATCTTCCGTCAGCCGATAGATCTGCGTATGCCATTCCGCCGGAGCCAGCGCCTGCAGTCGCAGTCGCTCTTCAAGCCGGATCACGCGGTCCTGCACCTTCAGCGGGTACTGTCGCATGCGGAACAGCGCAACGACCGCTGCCAGGGCCACCACTACCAGCCACACTGAGTTGAAGCAGAAGTGGTGTACGCAATAGATGATCGCGATAATGACGCTGGCGATCGAAACGATCGTCAGGAAGAAATGATACGGAGGATCGAATTTTGCGTGGTTCTTGAAACTTTGCGGCTCACTCATTCACTGTACTCGTTCCTTGCAGGTCCTGATTGGCCATCGTGGCTGCTGGCGTTGCGGCTACAGCATCGGGAGCCTGTTTACCTGCACTGGCCGAATTCTCTTGGTTCGAACTTGGAGCTGTCAACGCTGTTAAGTCTTCCGGTCCCAGAACTGTCGGGTTCTTAGGCATCAGGTGATAGCGGCCGCGCACCAGATAGTCCACGAACAGCCCACCCGCGATATAAGGATTCATCAACGCGATCGGGATTGCGTAAATCGTCGTTATGACGGACTCGTCAACGGTCTTCGTGGAGTGGCTCCGCCACCGGTAGCCCGGAATCTGCGGAATCATAAAAACCGCTAACTCTGTCCCTGGCTTCTTGCGCCCGAACCGCACCAGCTTATAGGTGATTTGCTTGGGCGTCGTCATGCCGGCATCCGGAAAGATGCTGCGCCTGAACGTGCGGGGAAAGTACTCGTTCAGCATTACCCGCGCGAAATCCGCGCAGTTATTGAAGAGCAAGTTGAACCGGGTCCGGTTCGGTGCCGCATTCAGCTTCTCGATCAGGGCGTCATCCTGCTCTGCTGTTGTCTCGAAGCGAAAGGCGAAAATCCGCCGCTCATACGCCGCGCCCAGCAGTTGCTTCCATCCGCCGTGTATAAAGTTGCCCGCAGGCAAATCCACGCGCAGGCTCGTCAAATGCTCCTCGCGATACCGGTTACGCAGTTTCACCACCGTGTTGCGGTCCACGTGCGCCGGAACATCCGCTGCGTTCTCCACCGAATAAAGGTAAGGAACGAGCGGCATGGCCACCCAGTCGTATCCGTCGATGCCCTGATAGCGGGCAATCACGGCGCCCAGCTCGCCCGCCTGGCAGCGGCGCAGCTTCACCGGCGTCTCAGCGCAGATTCGCTCGAAATAAATCGCATTATGCCCCGTCGGATTCAGGGCTCCAAAAAAGCCGTACGGCTCTTCCATCAGAAGAGCCGCCTGTGCGTGCCCCTGAGCGCAGAAAGATCCCGCCACCAGGACAAGGACAAATAGAATAATGCGGTTGCGAAAACTTGAGAGCATAGGTTCCTCTTTGGGGTAAGAATGCCCGACTCTCTACTATTCAGTATGCACCATCTCATCTGATTGATGGATCAATCGAATCTTCCAGATCCGTCATGTCATTGACGATTCAGGATTCTTGCGCTGCATTGCGGTGCAGGTCGCGACCACTCCTGCGCAACACACCGCCCCTGGTGATTTAGATGCATTCTCCGGCTGAATGTTGCGGTTTGGCTTTTTTTGAAGGCCGGCTGGCGAGGGATTGGCGCTTGCTAGCCGGTGATGGAACTACTGGTGAGGCGGAACGATGATCGAGGTCTCCTGCACTTCAATCAGGCCGGAGCCGATCATCTTTTCCAGTTCGGGCAAAACCGCATCCACCTTTTCGCGCGTCTCAATGAACTCGATTTTGATCGGAAGATGATCCGAGATTTCCAGGATGTGCACGGAATGGATGCGATGCTTGGCTCCAAACCCCGCAACGCCCTTCACCACCGTGGCTCCGGCGATTCCGCTGTGAAAGAGAAAGTCCAGAATGCTGGTGTAGACCGGAACGTGGTGGTGCTTGGCCCCATCGCTCAGGTAGAGCGTGACTTTTACCGCCTTGCCCGTGGTCAACATGCGTTCTCTCTCCGCTCGGCTTCAGTGCCTTGATTCAGTGTCTTGCTTCACTCGCCAGACGCGCGCCGAACTTCCTCTTCCGTGTGAACAACGAACGATTGAAGCACCTTTGTGGGGAACTTGCAACTCCAGCCGCGTGCCACAGGTTCTTTAGAGCAGGTCGGCAAGTGCCGTGCCGCACCAGGTTGCCGCAAGGCCCAGCACAAGGCTGCCCACCGCGTAGAGCGCCGCCAAGAGAAATGCGCCCGATCGCATCGTCGACAGCGTCTCCCACTCGTATGTCGAGAAGGTGCTGTAGGCGCCGATGAAGCCAATGGGCACAAGGAATCGCCATGCAGGATTCAGGTCGGCGCGCTTGCCAAAGTAGGTCAGCGTAAAGCCGATGATCACGCACGCCGTCATGTTGATGACCATCGTGCCGTAAGGGAACCTGGCTCCCATGCGGCCCGAGATCGTGGAGCCGACCCAGTACCGGGCCATGGAACCCAGCGCGCCGCCCACAGCAATCATCAGATATTTCGGCAATGCCTGGCCCCCTTCTCTAGCTTATCGCTCTCCGCCAATCACCTCTATACTCGACCTCGCCGATTATCCTTCTTCTTCCACCGCCGGATGCACAGGCACAGCATGATGCTTGCCATGGGCCACCTTGCGGGGAAGCAGATGTTTCGGCAGAAAGAACGTATTTGCCACTAACGTGGGAATCACTGCGCTGGCAATGATCGCTCCCACGAGGAATGAATACTGCGCCTGCGTGATGATTTGATGATTGAGGCCGAACAGCGCTGAGATGGTCCCAAAAGTGAGGCCGGTCGACATCATCAGGGTGTAATAGGCTCCGGCTGATCCTTGGTGCCGATGGGCCCTTACGGTTGGAAAAACGAACGCGGTCTTCGTCGCCATTTTGGCTAGGAACAGGATGATCAGCGTCGCAGGCGCCGCAATCAGCGCCGGTACCGAAACGAATGAGCCCGCACGAATGAAATAAAAGGGCGTCAGCAGGCCGAAGGTGAGGGTCCGCAGGCGGCGGACGAGCATGTGGTCCTTGCCAACGGTTCCGGCCAGAACCGACCCAATCATGTACGCGGGCAAAACGGCCTCGCTTCCCGCCCAAACCGCCAGCCCTCCGAGCCCAAAAAGAAGAAACAGGATGTACTTGGTTTCGAGTTCGGAGACGCGCCCGCCGTATTTCGCAAAGAACCATTTCGTGAAAAAGGGAAGAACCGCAAACAGGCCCGTGCAGACACAAACAAAGATGACCGTCTTAATGCTGAAAGGCGAGAAAATGAGGCCCAGAGCCAGTACGGTTCCCAAGTCATTCACAAAGCACGCTGCGAGGATGGCCTTGCCGAATTCGGTTACGTTCAGGCCGAGTTCCAGCATGACCGCATAGACAACGGCGACCGACGTCGTCGAAAGCGCCACTCCACACAGCCAGCTTGAGCGCATGCTCCAGCCAAGGATGTAATGCCCGACCAGAGTGCAGCCAAGAAACGGTCCAACAAAACCGGCCATCCCTACCAGCACGGCCTCTTTCCATTTGGTTTTAAAGATCGTTGGCTCAAGTTCGGCGCCGGCCAGGAAGGTGAGAACAATGGCGCCGGTTCCGGCAAGAAAAGTGATCCATTGGGTGCTGGCGAGCAACCCACCAGAGCCCATGAACGCTCCAATAATGAGCTGTGCCACGGTGCCGACGATGATCTCGGAAAGAGCGGTTGCGACTTTAAACCAGATCGCCAGCAAGGTTGCCACGAGCGCGAGACCCACCCAGAGAGCTGACAGTGCCCATGCATTCGCCATAAACGAACGCTCCTTATTGTGTGTACTCGGGGATCGCGCCGCGATACGACTCCGCAACAGGATTCCCTGTCAGGAGTCATCATCTGTCCGGCTTAGCAGAGAGGACAGCGGTTGAGGGTGAACTCCTTCACCACTGCTTCAATTAAAACCCGCCGCGAACCTTCATGTCAATTCGCGCGGCGTTGCAGCGCGCACCACCAAAGCGGCACTGCTCGCACCACCGGGCGCGATGGAAGAAACTTTGTCAGCATTAGTCCTGCTTTGGCGGTTTGTCGCTACGCGAATCGGTCATCGCAACACGTGTGGTGCGCGCAGCTCCGGCGGCGGCCAGGAGGAAGCTCCGCATCTGCGGCGTGAATTCTCTCCGGTCTGCTTCCTTCTGCGCGAAGCTAAAGACCCAATAAACCAGGCAACAGATGTAGCCGGCAGTCGCAATTTGATTGAGGTGCTCGACCTGGGACGCGGTTGTCTGGTGTAGATCGAGCACAGCTACCGTAAGGCTGACCATGGAATAGAGACCCAGCCCTGTTGCCACCTGAAGCTCGCGATCGCGCCAGCCGATCGATAATAGCTGGCTGCCGCCGGCGAGCAGAACGAAGAATAAGATCCGGAGAATCGTTGACGTCTGTTGCAACTGAGCGATGAGGAGTCCTTCCTTCGACGTACTGTGAGCAAGTCCAGGAAGGCCTGCGAATGGCCAGATTGCTACACCAGCCACCAGAATCAGAATTCCCACGACCACCAGTGCGCTTCGCGGCAAAGATGCTCGAAGCGGCCGCAGCACTGACCAGGCCATTTCAACTAAAACGCAAAAGAGCAGTGCGGAATCAATGGCCGTCTGCGCGAAATAGGCGTGATAAACAGCGCCCGGATCGTAGAGGCTGACTACATAAATGGCGAGATTACTCGTCAGATCCCAAACGCAATAGGAAAAAAATACCGGTAACGTGCGCCAGACGCGCCTGTAGACGAGCATCCCAATGACGGCGAGTTCCACGAGTGATGCTACGAGCCAAATCAGATCATCGATACTCATAAACGTCGGGTCCAACCAATCGCCGAATCGATCTGAAGATAGCAGCATGCCCAGCGCGGGCCGCCCTTTGATCACAGTCTATGCGCTTCTCTTACCCCCAGAAAACGCAAAAAGGCCCGCCTCTTAGAGGCGGGCCCTGCCTGGTTAACAGAATTCTTTTACGCTGCGCTTGGAGGTGGAAGCCTCAAGGGGCCGTAAGGAACCGCCGCTGCCATGCTGGGAGGTGGCAGCCTCAAGGGGCCGTAGGGCACCGCTGCTGCCATGCTCGGAGGTGGCAGCCTCAAGGGGCCATAGGGCACCGCTGCTGCCATGCTCGGAGGTGGCAGCCTCAAGGGGCCATAGGGCACCGCTGCTGCCGCGCTCGGAGGTGGCAGCCTCAAGGGGCCATATGGGACTGCGCTCGCACTGCACACAGACACGAGAAGCAGAACAATAACGCCGAATTTCAAGGCAACTAACGTACGCGAACTCATGAGACTTTCTCCCTGCGGTAGACAACTCCGCCTTAGAACTTTGCTTTGTTAGAGTAACCCAAAAGGTGCACCGGCGCTACAACAAAAGTGGTATTAGAAAAAAATTCTTCCGTAAGTACCTATTTTCCCTGTGCGACGGTAACAAAAACATAGGTACTTCAGACGAATTTCGATGTATCTTCGCCTTGCAGCCCGAGATTCCCCCACTTGCCGCGATCTCAACCGGCGCTTTCGCGGCAAAATGGGCTAAAGGGACGGCAGGAGAATCCGAAACTATGCGGCGCTGCCACGCTTCGACAGGGGTCCATATTTCCTGTCGGCTCGAGCTTGAAGAGATTCGCCGAGAAGTTGCAGAGACCGGCGAGTTACCGCCCTTCGACGGCAATTGCCATTTGCTGTTACCAGACTGAAAACTTTGGTGCCGTAGGCTAAATCGACAAAACTCGGTACATTTGCCATTAAGCCGTTCTCATCTGGCCATTGTCTATGAATTCTCTCAATCCAGAAACACCGCTGCCGTCCGATGTCCAAGACCCCTCGCAAGGGCGGCAAGAAGTTCGCTGCGCGGTACGATTTCCTCTTTCCTTGCCAGTGGTGCTCTCATCTGGCGAAGATGAGATCGTTGGGTTGACTCGAAACGTCTCCGCGAGCGGGGTTCTCTTCGCTCTTGACGAGGCTTTGCAAGTCGGACTCGACGTCCGATTTTCTATGCGAATGCCCCGCGCGGTCCTGGGTTCGCCTCAGGATGTTCTGGTCCAGTGCACGGGACGTGTGGTACGCTGCTCCTCAAGCCACAATGAGCACCTCGCCGCGGCCACAATTGACGATTATCGGTTTGCGGAGCAATGAGTTCTCAGTTGGCTTAACGGCAGCCGACTATGGAAGTCCTCGACGACAACCCCGAAGGCGAGAGTGTTGACACTCCGGTCAAGCCGGGGACCGTTCGCGTTATACTCGCGGATTCGCAGGCGATTTATCGCGTCGGAATTCGCAAGGTCTTCGCTCTTGAAGACGACATCCGCGTAGTTGCCCAGGCCGATTCGCTGGAGAATCTGCGCGCCGCCATCGAGCGTTATCCAACCGACATTGTGCTTTTGGAGGGAGGCATGCTGGCCGGGACGGCCAATGCGATCCCCGAGCTTCTGCGCATGGCCCCGGACGTGAAACTCATCGTGCAAGCCGTCTCATCCGACGAAAGCCATACTGTGGAACTCTACCGGCGTGGCGTTCGTGGCATCGTGTCCCGTTCCATTTCGCCCGACTTGCTCGTCAGGTGCGTGCGCCGCATCGCCGCCGGCGAAACATGGATCGATAACCAGTCAGTCAACTGGGTGATCGATGCTTATCGCGCTCAGGCGGCCGCGCTCGTCAGCCCGCGGAATCAGCCCCGCCTTTCGCCCAAGGAGATGTCGATCATCACCTGCATCACCCAGGGCAAGCGGAACAAGGAAATCGCCTTCCAGTTGGGCACCACCGAGCAGGTGATCAAGAACTACCTGCGCAAGATTTATGACAAGCTCGGAGTTTCAGACCGGCTGGAACTGGCTCTTTATTGCCTGCACAACAAAATCATTCAATCGGAACTGGACGAGGAGACGGTGGCTCAAAAGATTGTCACCTCGTAGCGTCGCCTTAACCCGTTCCTTCCGCAAATTCTCGCCAGATCCCCTCAGTCGCAACACTATTGCGTCTCCCGCGTACCGCTGCATGACCGGCGCGCCAGTTCCAGCAGCCGAATCAGCTCCGCCAGCACCGCGCCGTTCACATGCCCCAGCAGTTTCCCTGGAATGCGCTGAATCACTGGATCCATCGCGTGCAGCAAATCCAGGCCCGCATCCGAAATTTGCGTCCAAACCACGCGGCGATCGTGCCGGTCGCGGTGTTGGCGAATCAACTTCAGACGCTTCAGCCGTGCCAGAAGCCGTGTGATGTCGGGCTCTATCGCGATCATGCGAGCGCCGATAGCCGCGCAGGCCAGACCGTCCGGTTGCGCTCCGCGCAGGATGCGCAGCACGTTGTATTGTGTCGATGTCAGCCCAAAGCCGCGGATCCTTTGCTGGAAGGCGCGCTGCAGGCAATCCGAGGTGCGCATCAGGTTCAGGAGCGCCTCTTCTTCCACGCTCGAAAACGGCGTCGCTTGTGCGATCTCGGACTTCAGGCTTGCCATCGGAAATCCCCCACTCTCGCCGCGACGCCCATCCAGTGATCGGCAGAGACACCGGACGCCAACTCGATCAATATCTTGCTTTACTGCTTGACGGCGTCAACCTCGATCGTGAGCTTGACTTCGTCACCCACCATCGCTGGAGGAGCTTTGGGAGCAATTCCAAAATCCGTTCTGCTGATCGTTGCCGTTGCCGAGAAACCGCAATGTACCTTGCCTCGCTGGTCCGTCACCTGCGCAGTCGGCCCCTCCACCGTCAGGACCACAGGTTTGGTGATGCCGTGCAATGTCAGGTTTCCGGTCACGGAAAGGTCGTTGCCGCTCTTTGTCACGCCGGAGCTCGTGAACGTCGCCGTCGGAAAACTGGCCACGTCAAAGAAACCCGCTCCCTTGAGGTCCTTGTCTCTGGCTTGAACGCCGGTATCGATGGTGTCCACGCCGATGGTGACCTGCACGCTCGACTTCGTAATGTCAGCCGCATTCAATTGAATGGTGGCGTTCACGTTGCCAAAGCGGCCGTGAACTTTGGAAATGCTCATGTGGTTGATCGCGAAATCAACCTCGCTGTGGTTCGGGTCTGAGACCCATGTCGTGTTTTGCGCAAGGGCAAGGGGCGCAGCGAGCGCCAAAACACCAGCAACAATGGCCAATCGTTTCACAGGTTGAAGCTCCTTTCGATTCAGGGGCTCCTCGAGCCCGCTGCGGATCAACGAAGCATACGCATCCATCCAGTAAGATGCTCGAGCCAATATAGTCGTTGCAACATATATTGCCGTAGCCCCGGCGTTTCGGCTGGTCGAGGATTCGAATGCGATACAAATGCGATACGAATGCCGCGACCTTCCGCTCCGCAGCCGGGATTCCGGTTTGCCGCGACCCGCCGGTCTGTTATGCTCCCGCCTGTGTCCGTTCCAGTTTCCGTTATTGCCCCGTTTCGCGCGCTCACACGCTCACAGCGCCACGTCTTTCTGGCCGCATTTCTTGGTTGGACGCTCGATAGCCTCGACTTCTTTCTCCTCGTCTTCTGCGTCAACGCGATTGCCGGCGAGTTCCACACCCGGCCCTCGGCAATTCTGGGAGCGGTCTTCCTCACCCAGGCATTCCGTCCTGTCGGCGCTCTGCTCTTCGGCATGTTGGCCGACCGCTATGGCCGCCGCCCGATCCTCATGGCGAATATCCTCGGCTTCTCTGTCATTGAATTAGCTTGCGCATTTGCCCCCTCGCTCAACGTGCTGCTCGTCCTCCGCACTCTGTTCGGAATTGCTATGGGCGGCGAATGGGGTGTCGGCGCCGCGTTGGCTTTTGAAACCCTTCCTAGGGAAGGCCGCGGCACATTCTCCGGAATCCTTCAGGAAGGCTACGCATTAGGATCGATTCTGGCGTCGGCTGCCTTCGGGCTGCTGTTCGCCGGCTTCCATTGGCATGGTGTCTCTCTGCCGGCGATAGGCTGGCGGGGTCTATTCATCCTCGGGTCAACGCCCGCGCTGCTCGTGTTTTATGTCCAGGCTCGCGTGGAGGAATCACCGGTCTGGCTCGCAGCAGCCAAAAAGCGTTTGGCACGGTCCGCGCTTCATGCCGCACCCACATGGCCACGGGAGTTGTTTCATTTCCTCCCCTCATTTCTGTTCCTCGTCGTTCTGATGACAGCTTTCATGAGCTTCTCGCATGGAACCCAGGATGTGTATCCGACCTTTCTGGCCGTGCAGATGAAGCTTTCTCCCCAGACCATCGGTCTCATTGGCGTTCTGTACGGTCTTGGCTCCATCGCAGGTGGAATCTTCTTCGGTACGCTCTCTGAAACATGGGGTCGCAAAAGGGCAATTGTGACTGCGGCGCTTCTCGCGATTCCCGTGATTCCTCTTTATGCCTACGGTCATTCCGCGATCACTCTTGGCGCCGGCGCGGTGCTGATGCAGTTCATGGTTCAGGGCGCCTGGGGTGTCGTTCCCGCTTATCTCACCGAACTGTCGCCGGCGCCGGTGCGCGCCACGGCGCCCGGCTTGGCATATCAGCTCGGCGGGCTCATCACTTCCTGGAACGGCAAGGGCCAGGCTCTCGCAGCCGAGCGCTGGGGCAGTTACCGGGCGGTGCTCGCCATTACCGTGATCGTAGTTGCGCTGACGCTCGCGGCCTTAGCGGCAATGGGTCACGAGGCCAGGGGCCGCGAAATGAGTGACGCGTAAATCCAGCCGCGAACCGCTCGCGCGATGTTCGTCCTTCGTAATCCACTCGGATTCTGGCAGTTCCGGCCGGTATCTTCCCTGCGGCATCCTCGAAATCCTCTCTGTTCTTGAGGGCCAAGGTAATCGCCCCCAGTTACCAACTTGCTCTGTAGAGCTGTGTCTAAGGATGCAGCGCCAGCCCCCGCAAATCCCACCTTTGCGGCATTGTTCTAAAGGTTTCAACCGGATAGCTTCGATTCAATCGGACATCTGCACGAATGGACCTCTCACCCGGCTGCGAAGAAAAAAAAGGCTGAACGGTTGCGAGCAAACCATTGAGTGGCCGGGGCATGGTTCTTCGCCAGACAGGAAAGCGAATGCAGCGCGCGTAAAACGTCCGGCCGATTGCGTCCACTTTGAAGAATGCGTCACTCATCGCCACTGCTGATCGATGGTTCGGGCCAGAAGGCGGGAGATGCGAGTCGAAATTGAGAACGGTCTGCCGGATTCCGCGTTAACCCATCTTGGAGCGGCTCTATGAGCCAGACTTTCGGCCAAATCGCTTCTACGAGCCCGCTCCGGCCGCCTGCTGTTCATTCCGTTAGTTTCGCTTCAGCGCCCCAGTTCAGTCGACCCGATCATGCTGCGCGTCTGACCCTCCACCTCGACGTTCGCCGTAGCCTTCAAGTGCACCGCCGTCTCGCTATCTCACTCGCATTCGTCGGGCTTGCTCTCGCCGTCATTTATCTGCTCAATGCCTGGTCCATTCGCTCGGCTCAGAGCGTCAACGATCCGCAGCCTGCGGTGAGCGGCCACGTCAACGGCCCATTCCACGAGCTCCAGCCGGCGATCGGCGTCATTCCAGGCTTTGCCAAGTTCGCTGCCGCGGCCGTTGTTCCCTGGTTTTCCGCCGATTCCGTTGTGGTTCGCAATGCCATCGTGCTCCTTCTCAGTTTCATTTTTCTGGGAGCCGCGGTCGCCGTCATCGCCCACAAAGTCGACCCTCGCATCTATGTCGCTTCCGATGTCGAGCACTTGCTGGGCTTCGCGCCAATGGCGCAGTTGCCGGACTTTACCGAAGTCTCCAATGAAATTGCCGAGGAGCATCTTTTGCGGCTCGCCTCCGGCATCGATCGCGCCTTCAAGGATCGCAGCCTCAGCCGCTGTGTCATCACAGGAACTGGCCCAGGTGTAGGCGTCACAACCGTCGCAGACCGGGTCAGGGAGATGCTTGAAACCCTTGGAAAATCGGCGGCGATTGCCGACGCCCCGGACGTGTCGCCCCCGGCGCCCGGTGGCGGGCATCAGGGAACGGCTCTCCACGGCGATGACCTGCTGATGCTCCGCCAGTTGATCGGTGCGGTGGGAGGCGAGGCGGAAGGCGCTCGGCACGAGATTATTCTCGCCGATTCCGCGCCTCTCGCTGCCTCTGAGGAAACGGAGCATCTTGTTCGCTCCGCCGATTGCGCGATCGTCGTCATCGAAGCCGGGGTCACCACGCGCGCACAGTTGAGGTCCGTGGCCAGCACCCTGCAGCGCATCAAAGCGCCGGCCGTGGGATTCGTGCTCAACCGCATTCGATTGGCCACTGCCGACGCTGCATTCCGCCGCTCCATCAAGGAGATGAATCGCCATCTCCGCACCCAGGGCCAGTCCACCGATTGGCAAATGCTTCAGACGCTCCAGTACGCAATCGAAGAGGGCAGCGCCAGCCTTGACCTTGACGCTCCCACGCTCAATCGCCCAGCAGCAAATCCGCCTGCAACGGTCGCGACTGACGTTGCGCCGCTCGAATTTGTCGCCCCGCCTGACCTCCCGGTGACCACGCATCGGGCTACGCCCGCTCTGCCCGCCCCGCCCCGGAATCCTGAACGCTCGCTCGATTCAGTAACGGAGCCCCCGGAACAAACGCATCGGGAACAAACGCATCAGGACCAAACGCCTCAGGGGTCTTTGTCGCCGTGGGACGAGACAGCATCGCGCCTGGCCGCGATGTTCGAACCGGGAACCGCACATGATCCGGCCCCGCGAACGTCTCGCGACAATGAAAGCGAAACTGGACCCGAGCAAGATGCGGCGCAATTGGCGCCTGCGGAGACTGCGCATCTCACTCTGCCTCGCTTGAGCGAACTCAGAGGCATGAACTTTACCCAGGCAATTAGAGATTTGGATTCGGCCCGGCATCCGGCGCCACCGAGCGCCGGTGTCGATCTGCTGATGAGTGCGATTGCGCCTTTCGAAACGCGGTTTGCGCAGTTTGACTCCGCACAGCACGGCGTTCCGTCAGCAGCGGCGCATGCGGAATTGGATCTGCTCGCTGCGATGCCGGCTTCGTTTTCCGCTCCCGAGCATGGAGTTGCGCCCGCAGCGGAGAGCGGAGCAGTTGGAGCGAAGACTCATCCGCCGCAGCCGAATTTTCACCCCTCTGAGCAGGACTTGCCCGCGAAGAGTCGAGGCAACCACGGAGAAGAGAACAAGCGGCCGCGGCCCGGACAAAATGGCGTCGGAAAAAAGCCCGGCAGCTTCTTCGACCAGTTGCAAATCTTGCCTTCGCGGCGCGGCCAATACAAAAAGAAGACTTGATGACCGCGAATACCAGGACAAATTTTGAGGGGGCCAGTGAAGTTTTTCGGGGAGCCAGAAAAAACTTTGGGGGACGAGGCCAGTGAACGCATTCAGTTTTAACGAGATATATTATCAATAACTTACTGTTCGGAAGGCCCAGCCCTTTGCCCGCTTTCACAGGGACAGGGGCTGGGCTTTTATCTTCCCCTTCTTCCGGCCGACAACACGCTTGACAGAAGTCCGCGCCTGGTTTACTTTGCAGTGTAAAGCGAGAACCGGATGCACGACCTGAACAAAGCGCTGGGCGACATCAGCAATATTCGGATGCAGATGGCGCGCAGTACGGATTTTCGCGGCTATGGTCCGGTGACGCTGGCGGCAACGGGAGTGCTTGCGTTGGCCGCGATGGCGTTCCAGTGGTGGTGGCTGCCGGATCCTTCGCAACACCTGCCGGCCTACCTGGCAACGTGGATTGCAACAGCCATAGTGAGCGCGGCGGCGATCGGCGCGGAGATGTTTGCGCGCACCCGGCGAATGCACCGCGGCATGGCTGACGAAATGATACGGATGGCCGTCGAGCAGTTTCTGCCGTCAGTGGCGGCGGGCGCTCTGGTGACCTTTGTCCTGGTGCGTTCGGCGCCCGAGGCGGCGTGGATGTTGCCTGGACTGTGGCAGGTGATCTTCAGCCTCGGCGTGTTTTCGTCGTGCCGCTTCTTGCCCAGGCCCATGATCGTGGCGGGCGTCTGGTACCTGATGACCGGGTTGCTCTGCCTCACGCTCAAGGATGCGCGCGCCCTCTCCCCATGGGCGATGGGAATTCCCTACGGAGTCGGACAGATGCTCGTTGCTGGAATTCTTCTCTATAACGCGCGGGAGGCGAAGGATGAAGGCTAAATCGCATGGCAGCGAGGGCCGTTTTGCCTATGAAGGGCTCGACCGCGTGATTCATGAGCGCGCGCGGCTCAGCGTGCTCACCTCGCTCATCACCAATCCAAAGGGGCTCACGTTCAACCGTCTGAAAGAAATGTGCGCGCTGACCGACGGCAACCTGAGCCGCCACCTGCGAGTGCTGGAGCGGGCGAAGATGGTGGAGATTCTGAAGGGGCAGGAGCGCAACCGGCCGCAGACCGTCTGCCGCATCACCGCGGCGGGGCGCAAGAACTACCTGGAGTACCTGACCACGCTGGAGCAGGTGATCAAGGACGCGGCCAGCGGTACGCGGTCCACGTCGGCCCCTGACCTGGTCCGCGGATTGGCGCCCTCGCGGGTCTGATTTTTTTTGCAATTCAACTTTGCGATGCAAAGCGGAGATAAAGATGGGTATTAACTTTGCAGTACAAAGTGAAGGCCGCCCTGGCCTTCATGTGGCCATCATCATGGACGGCAATGGCCGGTGGGCGGCGCGGCGCGGGCTGCCGCGCGCGGCCGGTCATCGCGCGGGAATCATGGCGGCCCGCCGCATCGTTGAGCGCGCGGATGAAATCGGAATCCGCTGCCTCACGCTCTACGCGTTCTCTTCGGATAATTGGCAACGGCCGCCCTCCGAGGTGGAAAGAATCTTCTGGTTGCTGCGCGCATTCCTTCGTCTGGAAACGGCGCGGCTGCGGGACCGCGGGACGCGCCTCGAGGCAATTGGGCGGCGCGACCGGATCCCGGAAGCTGCGCGAATTGCCATTGACCTGGCGGAAGCGGCGACCACTGCCGGCCGCGGCCTTCACCTGCGCGTGGCCATTGACTACTCGTCGCGCGACGCGATTACGCGGGCGGCCTGTGAAGCAGTCTCCCGGTGTGGCGAGACTTTTCCACGCCCCGAGCAGTTGCGCCCATCGCTGATGCGCGCGCTCGCCGGAGACAGCGGTGAGGTTGATTTGCTGATTCGCGCTGGGGGCGAGCATCGTTTGTCGGATTTTCTGCTGTGGGAGTGCGCATACGCCGAACTCGTCTTCACCGATCGAATGTGGCCCGATTTCGGCGCTAAAGATCTCGATCGAGCGGTGGAAGAATTCGGCAGCCGTGAGCGGCGTTTCGGGACCGTGCCGGCATCCGCGGCCGTGGGTGGTGCAAGATGACGGCGCGCAACGTGATCAGCTCGCCGCGGCCCATGCGCGTCAAGTTCATCCTGCCGGCCCTCACTGAGGCCACCGACCCCTATTGGCGGCCGGTAAAGTATTCGCTGTTTCCTCCGCTGGGGCTGGCAACGCTGGCCGCATATCTCGGGCCTGACGATGAGGCGGGAATCGTTGATGAGCACGTCGAGCCTCTGACTCTGGACGACACGCCGCATCTCGTGGTGATCCAGGTCTACATCACCAACGCCTATCGCGCCTATGCGATTGCCGATCATTACCGCAGTGGCGGAGCGTTCGTCTGCCTGGGCGGCCTGCACGTGACGTCGATGCCCGACGAGGCCGCGCCCCACGCCGACGCTATTTTTCTCGGACCCGGCGAGCAGACCTTCCCGGAGTTTCTTGCCGATCTTCGCGCAGGCGTTGCGAAGCGCGTGTATGCGTCCACCTCCGGGCGGACGCTGGAGCGCGTGCCGCCGATTCGGCGCGACCTCATCCGGCGCAGCCACTACCTGGTGCCGAATTCAATCGTCGTGACGCGTGGATGTCCGCAGCACTGCAATTTCTGCTACAAGGACGCTTTCTTTCAAGGCGGGCGTGGATTCTATACGCAACGTGTCGACGATGCTCTTGCCGAGATCGACCGTCTCCCGGGGCGTCACCTCTATTTTCTCGACGATCATCTGCTGGGCGACCGCCGATTCGCCGAGTCGCTCTTCGAAGGCATGCGCGGCATGCGGAGAGTCTTTCAGGGCGCCGCGACGGTGGACTCGATCCTTCGCGGCGATCTGGTTGAGCGCGCGGCCGATGCCGGAATGAGGAGCATTTTTGTCGGCTTCGAGACGCTGGCGGCGGAAAACCTGAGACGAAGCAACAAGAGGCAGAATCTGGGGCGCGACTACAAAGCCGTTGCTGACCGCCTTCATTCGCTCGGCATCATGATCAACGGCAGCTTTGTTTTCGGCATGGATGACGACGATGAGAGCGTCTTTCGCCGCACCGTGGACTGGGCTATCGACCACGGCATCACGACCGCCACCTTCCACATTCAAACGCCGTATCCAGGCACTGAGTTGCACGCACGCATGGTTCGCGAAGGACGCATTGTTACCCGTGACTGGAACCTCTATGACACGCGCCATGTGGTTTACCGGCCCGCCAAACTGCATCCATCAAAGCTGAAGGAAGGCTACGACTGGTCGTACCGGGAGTTCTATCGATGGAGCGCGATCGCCCGCGCATCAGTCCACCACGGCACACTGAAGCACCAAGCCAAGCATTTCTTTTACGCCGCCGGCTGGAAGAAGTTTGAGCCGCTATGGGATCTGCTGATTCGCGCACGCCAACTAACGCGCGTCACGCCGCTGCTTGAAGCGGTGCTTTCGCGCGTCAGTCGCCGCAGGGCTTTAACGCTCGCCCCGGCCGAAGCCGGCCTGTTTCCAATATTTCCGTCCGCAACCCATGAGTTGAATTCGAACGGAGCGCCGGCGTCGGCCAGCCATCGCACCAGCGCACCCGCATTCGATTCGATACTCTGAGAACAACGATGAATCGGTCCGATCCTTTTCGGCTCAACGATCCGCTCGTCCCCGGCTCCGTTTTCGGAACACGATCTTCAACTCGCGGCGCCAGTGTTCCGTGAGGGCGATCAGTTCCCACTCGATTTCCGGCGAAAAATAGCGCAGCACCGGCTCGTTGGCGGGATGAATGCGCAGCGCCGGCGCGGCGAGGATGAGGCGCGGGGCCAGCGGCGACACCTCTGCGCCTGCGAAGTACCCGTTGCGCTCGAATGCCGAGTGCGGCGCTGCAGCCGGCGGCGCGAGCTGGCGATCGGCGTTGAGGGCGCGCACGCGAATCCAGTAATCGAGCGTCTGCAGCGGCAGGTGCAGGTCCTCGCCGGCCTTCAATTCCAGAACAACCAGGCGGCTATTGCGGTCGAGCGTGAGCAGGTCGAGCATGCCGCGATCGCCGCTAGAAAGCGCGGGCACCTGGGTGTAGAGCAGGTCGCCGCGCAGTTCTGGCGCCAGTTCGGGCAGGCTCGCGCGCAGGCGCGATTCAAGCCAGCGCTCGGGCGCCATGCGAAAAAGCGGATCGGTGTGCGCGCCGTCGGCGTGGCGGCTGAGGAAGAGGCGCTCGAGAAGATCGCGGCAGAGGGATTCGTTCTCTTGGCTGAGCTGGGTCTCGTTTGCGCCCGCACCGAAAGTCACTTCATCTTCTCGCGCAAAGGAATGTGCCGAGGCGCCGTGGCGCACGCGGGCGAATTCAAGTCCGTGCAGCCGAAGGCCAACCTCAGTCGGGGAGTGGGGACGGATCTCGACGCGCTCGCGCGCCGCATCGGGAACTAGCGCAAGAAGCCGGTCGATTCCGGATCTGCAGCGCTCGAGCGCAGCTGTCGCCGAGAATGCATGAACAAGGCGCGACTCCAGATTGCCCGTGTCGCGGAAGTCGACCTGCGCGAGCTCTTCACTGCGCTCGTCGAGCGTGAATAATTCAAAGTCGGCTGCTGCGTGGTTCAGCCACGCCATGCGCTCGGCCGTGGTGCGCCAGGCTCCCGCGGGAACGATGACTTTAAGGCCCCCGAAATGGCGCCGCGCGTCGGTGTGCTGCCGGCAGTAGTCGAGCCACAGAATTCCCAGCGTGAGAACGCCGTCGATCGTCGACGCGGACTCCGCTTCGCCAACGCCGATGACCGCGTCGGCCGCGGAGCCCTTGAGCAGTCGGCCGCGCACATAGGCGGGACCGAAGCTATGCTCGAGATCCATGGCAGTGCGCAAGCCGTCGACCCTGGCGCCGATAAAATGGCGGGTGAGCACCCGCTCCAGCAGGCGCAGATAATTGCGGCGCGCTGTGTCACGGGCGGTGGGCGTGCGACGGTCGCTGGTGGGCGCGAGCTCGAGCGATTGCGGCTTGGCCACGCCCATGCGCCGCGTCACAAGCCGCAGGCACTGGGCGCGCTCTTTCACGTCCACCACGGTGCGCACAATGTTGCGCTCGTCGCTCCATAGCTGAAGCAGGCAGCGGCCGTGCGACTCGCCGACTGAGTAATGCGCAGTGCGCATGTCGAAGACGACGCGGCCATCTTCGAGCAGCGCGGCCCCAGGATGATCGGCGAGATAGGTTTCGATCGTCTCCGCCAGCAGCGCCGGCGAAGCAGGTTCGTCACCTGCGCCCCCAGCGGCACGCTTCTGTCGATGGGGTGCTTCGCCGGCGTCCATGGTCTTACCAGCCCTGTCGGGCGCGCAGGTTGGTGATGTGGGCCGTGTGGTGGCGTGAGTGCCATTCGTAAAGCGCGAGGTTCGCTGCCAGAGTCACGCGCCCTCGTTCCGGATGATTGAAGCCGCGCTCGAAATTCTCTTCCGGCATCGACTCGAGAAGCGCAACCATGCGCTGATGCAACCCGGTAATGAAAACAAGTGATGGCTCGATGGCCTGGCTCGAGTCGGGCAGCCGCGCCCACGCGGCTTCGTCGTACGGCTTGATCGTCGGCCAATCCTCGGTAAGGGCGAGTTTGAAGCGCACGTAGCTGTTCGCGTGGCTGTCGGCGAAGTGATGAACTACCTGGCGCACAGTCCATCCGCCGTCGCGGTACGGTGTGTCGAGCTGGGCGTCGTTGAGGCCGGCCACCGCCAACCGCAGGCGCTCGGGGAGCAAACGCAGCGTTTCGATCTGCGCGGCGCGCACTGTTCGGGTGTTCTCAGCCGGCGGACGAAATCGCCCAACGGGGTATCGCAAGTCTTCCTCATCTGCCATGGCAAGAATCTTAAATGGACGGGGCTGCGCGCTGGAACCGGATGGAGGAGAACATCAGATAAGGATTCGGATCCGCGAGGGTCACCGCAAACGCGTGGGAAGCTGGTTACTTGGCTTGATGTTGGCTGACGTGCTGCGGGTGGGAGTGGTGGGCGTGGGACTTAGGTGCTTTGTATTTGGGAGCATGATAGCGGTAGTCGTAATGGTGATGATGTTGGCGAGGCTGCTTTGCAGCGAACGCCGGGGTTGCGAACGTCATCAACAACAGTGCTGCCGCAAGGAATCTCTTCATGGCTCGAATCCTAGCATGATTTCTCGTGCCTGCGGAGGCGCGCCGGCGGTCCACGTATCCAATGAACAACTATGCGAATTGCGTCGAGCACGTGCGTGCTTCCGCACCTGAAAGTAAGACGCGGGCAGAGTACACTTGGATTACGATGACGCATCCGGAAACTTCCCCAATTTCGAGCCATCGGCGCTACTTTTTTGAGAAATTCGGCCTGACCGAGCGGCTGCTGGAGCGCTGCCTGGGCGAAGCACTGAGCGCCGGCGGCGACTACGCCGACCTCTATTTCGAGTCGGTTACGGCAACTGCGCTGGGCGTCGACGAGCAGATTGTGAAGTCGGCCAGCCAGGGAACGAGCGCCGGATGTGGCATCCGCGTCCTGAGCGGCGAGCGCACCGGCTATGCGTATACCGACAACCTGAGCGCGGAGCGGCTGCTGCATGCGGCGCGCACAGCGGCGCTCATTGCCTCGGGTCCAGCGAAACAGCCGATCCAGGGATTTACTGAGACGCGCGGCGCAGATCTTTATCCTGTTCCGCTTGGCGGCTACGATGTCGATCTGGCGGCCCGGCTGGAGCTGATTCTGCGCGCCGACCGCGCCGCCCGCGCCTACGATCCGCGCATCGTGCAGGTGCGCGCCGGTTACAACGAAGAACTGCGCCGCATCCTGATCGCTGCGTCGGATGGCGCCTTCGCCAGTGACACGCAGCCGCTTTGCCGGCTTAATGTCTGGGTCATCGCGAAAGATGGCGCGGTCACCACCAAGGGCGCGGCGGGCGGCGGAGGTCGCGCCGGGCTTGACCAATTTGACGGGAGCAAAAGCCCGGAGACTTTGGCGCGCGAGGCCGCGCGAGGCGCGATTCTGCAACTGGGCGCGGTGCCCGCCCCTGCGGGCGAGATGGAAGTCGTGCTCGGTCCGGGCTGGCCGGGAATTCTCCTCCACGAAGCAGTGGGCCACGGACTCGAGGCTGACTTCAACCGCAAGAAGACGTCGGCGTTCGCAGGGTTGATCGGTCAGCTCGTGGCGAGCCCGAAGGTGACCGTCGTGGACAATGGCAAGATGGCCGGCCGCCGCGGCTCGCTGAATGTCGACGATGAAGGATCGGCGACACAGGAAACCGTGCTGATCGAAGGCGGCGTCCTGAAAGGCTATCTCTCTGACAAGCTCTCGGCTCGGCTCATGGGCATGGCCAACACTGGCTCCGGGCGGCGCGAAAGCTACCAGTCGATTCCCATGCCGCGCATGACCAACACCTACATGCTGGCCGGCGATGACGCGCCCGAAGACATTCTCCGCAGCGTCAAGCGCGGCCTCTACGCGGTGAATTTCGGTGGTGGACAGGTGGACATCACGAACGGAAAGTTTGTCTTCTCGGCGTCGGAAGCCTACCTGATTGAAGACGGCAAGGTGACCGCGCCGGTGCGCGACGCCACACTCATCGGCAACGGGCCAGAAGCGCTGAAGTACGTCTCGATGGTTGGCAACGATTTGAAGCTCGATGAAGGCATCGGGACCTGCGGCAAAGATGGCCAGAGCGTTCCCGTAGGCGTCGGAATGCCAACAATCAAACTGGACAAGATGACCGTCGGCGGCACGGGCCGGTAAGACGGTTAGCTCGATTCCCTGCTCCGCATCTCAACGCCAAATTTGGCCTGACAACCGCAACATTTCGGTTCGATTTCGCGTCAAATGAATGCGCGGAGTTTCATCCGCATCCGTCACTTCAGTGTGAACTCAAGAAAGAAGGAGGAACGCCATGACATAGGTACGCAAATGCGTCCTGGAGTTTGTCATGAGCCGTTCAACTCGCCGCCCCTTCGCGGCGATAACGGGCACCGCCAGCGCGAAAGAAGACAAGCGCATGGCCCACCGCGGTGTCCGCCGCAGGCAAGACCTTGCCTTAGCAACCTGCGCCGATTACGAAAGTCTGCTCATTCCTCATGAGCTTGAGTGTGCATGGAACAACAACTATTGCTGGGCCGCGACGGCGCTCAGAGCGATCACAGCCATCTGCGCTTTTCGCATGACGAATCGAGTCAGAGGTACTATCGCAAATTGCTGCGCAAGTAGCGGCTCGATCGGCGCCTGTGCTTTAACAAAGCGGGATTGGCGCAGCGCCTCGCCTACGTGTGCCGGTTGTACTCCGGCGTGCCGGCCATGACCAGGCCGCTCTTCTGCCGGCCGTGGATGTACCAGCAGCACCACGATGTTTCATGCGTCTCGGTTTCATCCGCGGAACGAAGGTCGACGTAATTCAGCCGCCCATAGAGAAAGATCTTCACTTCCCACTCTTCCAGGCGGCGCAGTTCTTCCGCGGTTTCGCAGACCGCTTTCACATCGCCGCGGCTGAAGGACTTAATTTCGGCGGATTCCCCTGGCAGCAGAATGCTGGGCGTGTGCGGGGCGCGGGGCTCGGTCTTGAATGCGGGAGCCGGGGGCAGGTGCGACTCGTCGCGCGCCGTGGCGATTTCGTCCACGAGGGAGACGACCCGCGCTGGGCTGCGTCCCCGATTCGTGGCCACAACAGTAAAGCTGTCCTGGGTGCCGGGCACAGGCTCGGGGGAAATGACGATCCAGGGGCGTTCGGCCCGCTCCTGTGCCTGGGCCAGCAGCAGCGCCGCCTTGGCGCTTTCGACCGCTGCCTGAGCTGCGGTTTCGCCAAAGCGCGTTTGCCGCTCAATCTTGCGCAGCGCAGAGAGGCCAAGCATCACTCCCATGTAGGCAATCAAAACAAGAATCAGGTTGGCCGCCCAGCTGATCCGCTCCTGCAACGGCCACGGTGCGGGCGCGGGCGCCGGAGTGGCAATCGTGATGTGCGGCGGTGGAGCATCGCACGGGCCGCCCTGGCAATTGGTTTGCGGCGCCGGATTGGCAGCACCCGGCCCGCTCGCAGGCGATGTGGCGGGAGTGGTCGCGCCTGCATTTGACGGAGGCGCCGCAATTGGATGCGTCGGTGCGGCGGGGCTGCCTGCCTGCGCAGTCGCAGTTGCGGGCACGAACGCCAAAAAAAGCAGCGCCACGGTAAGCGCCAAGTTTTTCAACACCATGGCGCAAATGTAGCACAGGGCTTATGCCGCCGTGTCGGCGCTCCACACGCAGGTAACCTTATCTCGAACGGTCCATACTGCTTGCGCCCGTGTGAAGGGAACATCACACTCCCACCGGAAACGGCTTGGGGCTGGATTCGTCTGTATTGACGCCCGTACGCCAGCGCTCGAACCGGCCCTGCAGCAGGCTCATCAGGCCGGTGTACCAGTAGCCGACGACAAAGAGGATCAAGAACGGCGCAGTAAAGAAGTTGTCGTTGGTAAAGGTGTAGTAGATGGCCGCGGCGAAGTAGCAGCCCAGCAGCAGCTCGATCCATGGCGTCAGCTTCAGGCGCTTGCGATACTTGGCCGCCTGAGACTTTTCGCCCTTCTGCGCCACGCGATACTTCGGCGTGCGCACGAACGCGCTCTTGATTCCCAGCAGCGCCTCTAACACGGCCTTGGTGTTGGTCACCGTCAGCCCGATGCCCAGCGCCATCAAGAATGGAAGATAGTAAATCGTCTTCTTCCACGACTTCGGGTAGATCTCGCGCTCGCTCATCACATAGAACACAGCGATGGAAAAGCTCGACGCGCAGAACAGCGGCACGTCGATGATCAGCATCTGAAACCAGCCCTGGTAGAAACGGCAGATCATGGCGGGGATGAGCAGCGCCGACATGATCACCATCAGTGGGTAGCTCAGGTTCGCTGTCAGGTGGTAAACGGCCTCGATTTTATTGCGCATCGGCGCGTTGGAGCGGAAGACCTGGGGCAGAATCTTGATGCTTGTCTGGATGAGCCCCTTCGCCCAGCGCGCCTGCTGGGTCTTGAAGGCCGTCATTTCAATGGGCAGCTCCGAGGGACACTCCACATCGGGCAAATATTTGAACTTCCAGCCGGCCATCTGCGACCGGTAGCTCAGGTCGGTGTCCTCGGTCAGCGTGTCGTGCTGCCAGCCGCCGCCATCGAAGATAGCCTGCCGCCGCCACATGCCTGCCGTGCCGTTGAAGTTGAAGAACTCTCCGGCGCGGGCGCGGGCGCCGTGTTCGAGAACGAAGTGGCCGTCCAGCAGAATCGCCTCGATCTGCGTCAGGATGCTGTAGTCGCGGTTCAGGTGCGTCCAGCGTGTCTGCACCATTCCGATCTCCGGTTCGGCAAAGTGGTGGATCACCTTCATCAGCCAGTCGGGCGGTGGCACGAAGTCGGCGTCGAAGATGGCGATGAACTCGCCCTTCCCCACTTTGAGTCCGGCGCCGAGAGCTCCGGCCTTGAATCCGTGCCGGTTGGTGCGATGGATGTAGACGATATTGTGGCCCAGCGCGGCATAACGCTCCACAATGGCTGAGGCCACCTCGCAGGTTTCGTCGGTCGAGTCGTCAAGAACCTGGATTTCGAGCTTCTCGCGCGGATACTCCATGGCGCAGATGGCCTCGATCAGGCGGTCAATGACGAACTGCTCGTTGAAGATCGGCAGTTGGACCGTGACCAGCGGCAGCTCGTCGAAGTGTCGCGGAGGATCTGGATTGTAATTCTTGCGGAACTTGAAGTAGTGGTACGCCATCGCGTAGCGGTGAAGGCCATAGATCGAAAGAACTATCATCACCGCGAAGTACGGCAAAAGCACCGCCGCGTCAAAGAGATTCCAGTGGTAAAGCCCTTTGAATGTCTGGTCGGCGTACTGCATTCTCAGGTAGTGGTGAAAGGCGCTTTCCGGAGCAAAAGCAAGATAAGCCCCGGCCGAACGCAGCATCCCCCCAGTCAGGCTGATGAAAGCAAGCAAAGGGGTTAGAATCGCGGCCACAGGGCTTCAGCCTCCCGGGCTGGATTGCCTTATTGTACGCGAGCCTGAAAAGCTCCAATGGTAGATCGCTCGGCGCGTCGAGGATGGGCGTTCACTGGCCTCCGCTGTCAGGCACAAGGATCGTGATGCCAGTCACTTACCGCGTGCGGGCCACCGATGAATGATGCGTTAGCATGCGGAGGCGTCCTGATGCAATCGGGAGGGACATGCGGCAGTTACCCGACCATCGTTGTCTTCTCGACGCCGACGGCCCGATTTTTGCAGCGCACATGCAGAGTGCGCCCAAAGCGAGACAACCATTGAGGCGGAAGGCTCCGTCCTCGCGGACCTGAAAACCGGCATGACCACTGGCGACGCCATCTTGAAATCGAGTAGGTAGATGCACTGATTTTTCGCGCATGAGTTCAGGCAGCTTGGATTCTGCCCGTTCCTTTCTGTCTTCCATCGACAAGCCACGTTTTACCAAGGAGCTATCATGAAATTCATTTTCCGCGCTCTTCTCGTGGCGCTTATCGCGCTCACTGTCGCTTCAACCGCCTTCTGCCAAGCGGATGCCGAGGGATCGAAGGACTATCCCGGAATCAGCCGCATGCCGAACACCTTTCTCCAGACATACAACCACCTGCAGTACGATGCCTTCAAGTTCCCCATCGCGACGGTTCACAACCAGTATCAGTATCAGTCCGTGGAAGGCGAGAGATACTTCATCCGTTACAAAGTCAAGGAAGGTGGTGCAACCACAAGCCCTCTGCAGGAGGTTCGCAACTACGAAAATGCCGCGAAAGCGGCAGGCGGCCAGGTGGTATGGGACCTCATGAACGGCACGAACGGGGGCGAAGCTACATTTAGGCTGCACAAAGGCTCGTCCGAGATATGGGTCTATATCAATGCCTACACAAATCAGTACGAGCTGAATATCGTTGTAGAGCAGGTGATGGCGCAAGAGGTGACCGTAGATGCAGCGGCCATGGCCTCGAGCATCGCAGACTCCGGCAGTGTGGCCATCTACGGCATCAACTTCGACACCGCCAGTTCTGTCATCAAGCCGGAATCCGAGCCGGCCATTGACGAGATCGCCAAGCTGCTGACCGGCAATCCCACGCTGAAGGTTTATATCGTCGGCCACACAGACATGGTGGGAGACGCGGCCAGCAACGTGAGGCTCTCGCAGGCTCGCGCGCAATCGGTCATCGCAGCTCTGGTCTCCAAGCATGGCATTGCCGCCGCCCGCCTGCTCGCCTTCGGCAATGGCCCTTACGCTCCTGTCGCGTCGAATAAGACCGAAGACGGCAGAGCCAAAAACCGACGCGTCGAGCTGGTCGAGATCGCAACTAAATAGTCCGTCAACAAGTCGATCAGATCAAAATTGGAGTGGTGGCCAGGGACGGGCCCCTCACGGAATTGCCCCGCCGACGCCGGCCTTTCGGAGGGCCGCGGGCGATACCACTTCGCTGCGCTCAACGGCACGAGCGCGGCCCAGTCAGCAAGCTGAACAGTTGAAGATTGGAATGGTGGCCAGGGACGGGATTGAACCGCCGACGCCGGCCTTTTCAGGGCCGCGCTCTACCACTGAGCTACCTGGCCTCAGTTTAGACAAGAGTTGAATGAATCTGCGCGGGTTCCGGCGATGCCGGTCGAGGTGGGTAAATCCACGTGCCGTGCGCTCAAAACAACCTCATCAGTATACCAAGGCGCGAGTGCAGGGCCAAGCCGCGAAGCTGGACTAAACTGGAGTGCAATCATGCGCAGCCGCCTATCTGTTCGTTTCGTCCAGCTCGCTGTCAGCGTAGCGCTCGCAGCTCTGTCGGGCTGTGGCCCCATGCCCGGCGGATCGCGCCCCATCCCCCAGGGCATTCCCACGCGCGCCGAGGCGCGCACCGCTCTCATCTACGAAGCCAATCTGCATCAGGGCCCGGAACCGCTGCGCGCGTTTCTCAGCGATTTCCCCAAAGGCGCCGACCTGCACGTTCATCTCTCGGGCGCGGTCTATGCCGAAACGCTGATCCGCGACGCCGGCGAGGACGGCTTGTGCGTCGACAAAACCACGCTGACCTTTGCCAAGCCGCCCTGCCGCGGAAACCTGATCCCGGCCACCGAGCTATCCGGCAACATCGACCGGCAGCACCAACTGCTTTACGACAAGCTGATCGATTCGTTATCTGTGCGCAGTTTTGTGCCCACAGCAGGCTGGAGCGAGCACGACCAGTTCTTTGCCGTTTTTGACCGCATGAGTGGGCTCGGGAATCACGCCGCCGAGTGGGTGGACGAAGTGGCCAGCCGGGCCACTGCTGAGAACAACCAGTATTTGGAACTGATGCAGACGCCGCCCTTCAGCCACGCGCTCGAAATCGCGCACCAGATCGGCTGGAATGCCAAGCTGGCGCAGGCTGACCCGCAGGCCTTCGTGCAATTCCGTCAGCAGCTCCTGGACAACGGGCTGCGCGACGAGGTGGCTGCCGGCCGAAATGCGGCGCTCCAGGCCGAAACCGGACGCAGGCAACTGGAACATTGCGGAACCGCACAGGCCACTCCCGCGTGCCAGGTCGAGATCCGGTATCTCTGGACGGTTTTGCGGGACTTTACCCCTGAGCAAGTGTTTGCGCAAACGCTGCTCGCGTTCGAGACGGTGCAGGCGAGCATGAACGCGAAGGACGACACCTGGGTGGGCATCAACCTGGTGCGGCCCGAAGATGATTTCGTCTCCATGCGCGATTACACGCTGCACATGAAAATGGTCGGCTACCTGCACTCCGTCTATCCCGGCGTGCATATCTCGCTGCACGCGGGCGAGCTCGCGCCGGGTCTCGTGCCGCCGGAGGGCCTGCGCTTCCACATCCGCCAGGCGATCGAGCTCGGCGACGCTGAGCGCATCGGCCACGGCGTCGACGTCATGAATGAGGATCGCCCGCGCGATCTGCTCACGGAGCTCGCCTCGCGCCACATCATGGTCGAGATTAATCTGAGCTCGAACGAAGGAATCCTTGGCGTCGATGGAGATGCGCATCCGTTTCCGGTCTATCGCGCGGTGCATGTGCCGGTCGCGCTGTCCACTGACGACGAAGGCGTGAGCCGGATCGACCTGACCCATGAGTATGTGCGGGCAGCCATCGATTACGGGCTTACCTATCGCGACCTGAAGCAACTGGTCCGCACAGGAATGGAGCACGATTTCCTCCCCGGAGCGAGCCTGTGGGCCAAGCCGGATGACTTTAGCGCGACAGTCGGTGCGTGCAAAGGAGAAACCCCGGGCGGCGACAGTCCATCGGCCAACTGCAAGGATTTCATGCACGGCAGCCAGAAGGCTTCCGCGCAGTGGGAGCTTGAGCGTCGATTCAGGGAATTCGAAGCCAAATTCCAGGGACCGGCCTTCGACCGCCTGTTGCACACGCACTGAGCGTCGGCGCCGAGCTCGCCGCGGCGTCCTACACTATTGCCCCTACACTAAGGCCATGGACAACGAACGCGTTCGTGAAATCTGCCTTGCGCTGCCCCATGTCACGGAAACAGTGAACTGGGGCCATCATCTTGTCTACTGGGCCGGCGACCGCGACATCGGCGGAAAAATGTTCGCCATGACAGATCTCGATGGCGCCGGGTTCGGCGTTCTTTGGTTCCACTCCGGGGCCGAGCGCTTTCATGAGCTGCTGGAGCGTGAGGGGATCATTCCGGCGCCGCATCTGGCGCGGGCGCACTGGGTCGCCGTCGAGCGCTGGGATACTCTCCGCCCGCGGGAAATTGAAGACGAGCTGAAACGAGCACATGCGCTGATCTCCGAAAAACTCCCGCCGAAGACCAAATCTATCCTCGCTCTGCCCGAAAAAGAGCGCGCGAAGGTGATCCGCGAGCGGAAGAAGGCTCTTGCTGCCATGGCGAAGGCCCCATCCAAGCCTCCGAAAGCACCGGCTGCCTCGCGCCACGCCCGAAAACATAACACGAAACCGCGCTGATCCAAACTCAAACCCACGCCACTGGAACCCATGCCGCGCCAGTTGCGTAACAATAGTTGAAGGTTTCACGCGCGAACGAGGCGCTTAGCTCTATGGTCAAGTTTCTTCTTTGGTGCATCCTTCTGGTGCTGTGCTGGCCCCTGGCGCTGGCCGCTCTGGTGCTTTATCCCATCGTCTGGTTGCTCTTGCTGCCATTTCGCCTGGCAGGCATCGCCGTTGGCGGAGTGCTTGACCTCGTAAGCGCCATCATCTTCCTGCCCGCGCGGGTCCTCCGCGCTGTCTGAGGCGGTGGCTCACCTCGACATCCCCTTCCGCCATGCATTAGCTTGGGTTCAACGCCTTTTTTCTTGGCCTTCCAGCGCCGACAGCGCCTCATCTGCGTCATTCTATGCAGACACTCTCGTTCGGAGGATTCATGCGGAAGTTCTTGCCGGTTGCCTTGGCCATGTTCTTGCTGTTGGCGCCGCTGGCGATGCGGGCGCAATCGGCCGATCCCGAGGCCGCCAAAAATGCCGCCCAGGCGCGCGCCGCGCTCGACGCCATGGTACAAGCGCTCGGCGGCCAGCTGTGGCTCAACATCAACAATATGGAACGGCATGGCCACATCGCCGCCTTTTATCAAGGCAATCCCGACCCCGGCACTACGGAGTATTTCGAGTTTCACCAATGGCCCGACCATGACCGCATCGAATACACCAAGCACCGCGACGTCGTGCAGTTCTACGTCGCCCGGCAGGGCTGGGAGGTAACCTACCGCGGCAAAAAGCCGTTGGACAAGGACATCGCGGACGACTACCTGCGCCGCCGCGACCACTCGATTGAGACGGCTGTGAAGGTCTGGATGAAGGATCCGAACACGATCCTGCTTTACGAAGGCCAGCACATGTCCGAGCGGCACCTGGGCGAGCAGGTCACGCTCATCTCGCCCCAGAACGAGTCCATCACCATCCTCATGGACGTGCAAACACATCTGCCGCTGCAGCGCAGCTTCCAGTGGCGCGACCCCGAATACCACGACAAGAACACCGACACCGAAGAATACGACGACTATCACACCATCGACGGCTTCCCCACTCCCTTCACCATCACACGCCTCAAGAACGGCGATCCTGTTCGCCAGTATTTCGTTGACCGCGTCAGCTTCAACCAGAACCTGCAAGCCGATTTCTGGGATCCGGACGCCGTCGCCCGCAAGATCAAGAAGTAGCTGCGGCGCGAGCGGTTGCCCATAAACGATTCATTCGCAGGCTGGATGGATATTTATAATCCGAACGAGCGTTCATCACTCAACCCCAGCGCTCCGAGGAGCCGCAGAATGACCTTCACCATCCAGGAAATCATGGATTTCCTGCCCCACCGTTACCCTTTTCTCCTGATCGACCGCGTGCTCGAGTTCGAGCCGCAAAAGCGCATCGTCGCCATCAAGAACGTGACCATGAACGAGCCGTTCTTCCAGGGCCACTTCCCCGGCTACCCCATCATGCCCGGCGTCCTCATCGTGGAGGCGATGGCCCAGGCCGGAGCGCTCATCATGCTGTCGGAAATCGCCGACCGCAACACCAAGCTTGCCGTCTTCACCGGCATTGAGAAGGCCAAATTCCGCCGGCCCATCACGCCCGGCGACCAGGTCCGCATCGAAGTCGACGTGTTGGCATTCCGTTCCCGCGTAGGGCGCATCCAGGGCAGGGCCACGGTCGAAGGGAAGCTCGCATGTGAGGCAACCCTGACCTGCGCGGTGGTGACGAAAGAGCGCGAGCAGCGCGCGCACGGCGACGCTCCGGCCACGCCTGAAACTGAGAATGTTGCCGCGCCCACTGCCGAAAGTGCTGCAGCGCCCTCAGCGGAGCCTGCGTGAGCATCCATTCCAGCGCGGTCATCGCCGAAGGTGCGCGCATTCCCAAGTCGTGCACCATCGGGCCCTATTGCACCATCGGGGCGGAGGTCGAGCTCGGCGAAGAGTGCACGCTCATTTCGCATGTAGTGATCGACGGGCGAACCCGCATCGGCGCGCGCAACATCTTCTATCCCTTCGGCTCCATCGGCCTCGCGCCGCAGGACCTGAAGTACACCGGCGAGCCCACCGAAACCGAGATCGGCGACGGCAATACGATTCGCGAATGCGTAACCATCAGCCGCGGCACTAACGGCGGCGGAGGCATTACGCGCCTCGGCTCGGGCAATCTTCTCATGGCCTATGTGCACATCGGCCACGACAGCCACGTGGGCAGCAACTGCATCCTCGCCAACAACGCCACGCTCGCCGGCCACGTTACTATTGAGGACCACGTAACGCTGGGCGCATTTTGTCCCGTACACCAGCACTGCACTCTGGGCGTGTATTCGTTCATCGGCGGCGGCACCATCGTCACCCAGGACGTGCTGCCGTTCTCGCTCACCGCGTCGAAGCGCGAGAATCGCGCCTTCGGCATCAACAAAATCGGCCTGGAGCGACGCGGCTTCACGCCGGAACGTCTCCAGAAACTCCAGAAGGCCTACCGGCTGCTGCTCGCGGCCAAGCTCAACACCACGCAGGCTGTCGAAAAAATGCGCGCGCTGATCGGCGAGGATGCTGCCGGCGACGACGTAGCCCTGCTGGTCAACTTCATCGAGCGCAGCAAGCGCGGGGTGATCAAATAACGATGAAGCTCGGCCTCATTGCCGGCAATGGCCGCTTTCCCTTTCTGCTCCTCGATGCGGCGCGGGCAGGGGGCCTCGAAGTCGTCGTTGCCGCCATCAAAGAGGAAACCGATCCGGAGATGAACCGGCGCGCCGAGGCTGATTCCGGCGTCACCGTGCACTGGCTCTCACTGGGCGAGCTTTCCCGGCTGATCGAGACCTTTCAAAACGAAGGAGTCGCAAAGGCCGTGATGGCGGGCCAGGTGAAACACAAACAGATCTTCTCAAGCATCCGGCCCGACTGGCGTCTCGCAAAATTGCTGCTCAACCTGCGCACGCGCTCGACAGACGCGCTGCTGGGCGCGGTGGCCAAGGTGTTGGCCGACGAAGGCATTGAGCTGATCAGCTCCACCACCTTCCTGGAGCCTCTGCTGGCCGAGGAGGGCGTGCTCACCAGCCGCGCTCCAGACGCGGACGAATGTCTCAACATCGAGTACGGTCTGGGCGTGGCGCAGGCCCTCGCTGCCTTCGACATCGGCCAAACCGTGGTCGTTGCAGCGCAGGCCTGCGTAGCCGTCGAGGCCATGGAAGGCACGGATGCAACCATCGAACGCGCCGGCCGCCTGATGGGCTCCCTCAATGAATTAGCGGAAGTCGCAGAGTCAGCGGACGTCGCCGACGAAGCAGCGCCCATCGCCGAATCAGCGCCCCTCGCCGCCGCCAAACTCGCATCCGAGCCGCCGCCCGAGAAATCGCTCCTGGCCCGCCGTCTCACCGTCGTCAAAGTCGCCAAGCCAAATCAGGACATGCGCTTCGACGTGCCGGTGATTGGAATTTCGACCGTCGAAACGATGATCCGCGCCGGGGCCAGTTGCCTCTCAATCGAGGCCGCCCGAACGCTCCTCTTCGATCGCGATGCCCTGCTCAAGCGCGCCAGCGAGGCGGGAATTGCCATTGTGGCGGCGCGCCGCTGATAATGATGGAGCGGCGAAAGCTTTGGGCCGCCGGCCGTCATTCCCCGCTCTTCGATCCCCGATTTTCAGGAGGTTTCTCGTGAAAAAGCTGCTTCTTATCGTTTTCGCAGTGGCCATCGCCGCTGCGCTCCCGTTCGTCGCCGTCCGCGCCGACGACTCTACCATGCCCGCCGTAGGCCAGCCCGCGCCCACCTTTACGCTGCCCTCGCAAACCGGCGAGCAGATCTCGCTCGATAGCTTTCGCGGCAAGTGGGTCGTGCTCTACTTCTACCCCAAGGACATGACCTCGGGCTGCACCATCGAGGCGCACAAGTTTCAGGACGCGCTGCCGCAATTCGAGGCCAAGAACGCCGTCATCCTGGGAGTGAGCGTGGACACGGTCGACAGCCACAAGCAGTTCTGCACCAAGGATGGTCTCACGTTCCACTTGCTTGCCGACCCCGACCACAAGGTCGTGAGCGCATATGGGTCATTGGGCGGATTTGTCGGAATCACGATGGCCAATCGGAACACCTTCCTTATCGATCCGCACGGCAAGATCGCCCAGGTTTGGCTCAAGGTGAATCCGAACACCTCGGCCTCCGATGTGCTTGCGGCGATTCCGTAAGCAGTGGTTCCGCCCGATCGCCTCGTTTAGCATTTTCTGCAATTGCAGTAGACCGAAGGCACACAGCCAAGTGGCTTTTTCCTAAAGAAAAAGCCACCAATCAATGTACTCAAGAAGTCTGCGTGTATTCCGAAAATGCTCTCGATCCTCCACCATCCGCCGCCTCCGGTACGTTCCGGAACGGGGAAAGAACACCACTATGCCAACGCAAACAGCGCTAGATTTTCGGGCAGAGCTGGAGAAGTTGCACGCTGCGCTCCTTGCGCTTCCGCCCGCGCTTGCCGAGGTTCCCTGGCGCGCAGGCGGATGGACCCGCAAGCAGATTGTGGGCCATCTCCTGGACTCAGCAGCCAACAACCGCCAGCGCCTTGTCCGCGCTACGATCGACGGCCAGTATGCCGGGCCTGGGTACGCGCAGGATGCGTGGGTTGCCGCGCATGGATACAGCGACAAGCCGTGGGACACGCTGTTGCGCTGGTGGCAGGCGGAACACGAGATCCTGATGGCCGCCGTCGATCGGATTCCCGAAGAGCGACTCGAGTCAAGTTGCGTGGTCGGCGACGACGCGCCCGTCACGCTCCGCTTCCTGATCGAGGATTACCTAAGCCATCAAAAGGGTCACTTCAAGCAGCTTTAGGCAGCCTGATTCGCGCGAACGGCCGGGAATCTGCAGACGCAAAAAGGCCCGGCCATAACAGGCTGCCGGGCCTTTGCATTTTCCTCTCGCTAGCCGTCGCAAGTGGCCGTTCTCGTAGGACAAACTTCCGCCCGCCGAAGCGGCCGGCGCTAACGCGAACGCCGGAGCAGGCGACCGAAGTTACTTCTTTCCCTTCTTCTTCTTTGCGGCCTTCTTGGCTTTCTTGGCGGCCTTCTTCGCCGCCTTCTTGGCCGGAGCCTTCTTCTTCGCCACCTTCTTGGCTACCTTCTTAGCGGCTTTCTTCGCCGGAGCCTTTTTCTTCGCCACCTTCTTGGCGGCCTTTTTGTTGGCTACCTTCTTGGCGGCTTTCTTGGCTACCTTCTTGGCCGGCGCCGTCTTCTTGGCGGGAGCCTTCTTGGCGGCCTTCTTCGCCGCAGCCTTTTTGGGTTTCGGCGGGGCTGCGGGCTTCGAAACAATCGCGATCACCGTCTCTTCGGCGATCACTTCGTCGTCATCTGAGGAGGTAAGGATGCCGGCGGTTTCCAATTCATCTTCCTCTTCAGCAAAGGCTTCGACCTGACCGGGGTCCAGGTCACCCGGCTTCCCAAAGGGGTCGCCGTCACTCATCGCGTACATCCTCAACACTTCATCCATCCGATTGCCTCCAGCGGGTTGCCGCTGATCATTTTGTGTTTCGCAATTCGCAGAGCAGGCAAAACAGTTTTGCTCGCGCAAGCGATTGTAGCCTTAGCTTGCCCACAAATACAAGCAGAACACAAGGGTGGAACAGGGGTTACGGCGGATTTTTTCTACTGCGAGGCCTTGGCCAGGCCGCCCGACTCGTGCGTCGACTTGTGTGCAGTGCTCTTCCCCGCCCCGGAGCCGGTCTTCGCCGAGCCGGAACCGCTCTTCTGGGGCGCCCTGCCGGCCGGTTTATGCGACGAAGCAGCACCGCCCGGCTTGGCCGTCGGAGCCCCCGGATGGGCCGCCGGCCCCATTTCTGATTTCGTCCCCGGCCCCGTCCCCTGCCCCATTCTCGTCCCCGTATTTGCCCCGCCGTCTGAGGCCCTCCGCCGATGCCGGGTAGGCGTACTTACGGGTGCCGGCTCAGCCACGCGCAGGCGGCGTCCCGCTGCCACCCGAACGCCGGACGGAATCCCGTTCCAGCTCCGCAATTGGCTCAATGAGACCCCGAATCGGTCCGCGATCGTGACCAGCGTATCGCCCCGGCGCACGGTGTAGAGCCGGGTGCGCGCCGAGAGCTCCGCTGCCGGCGGCACCGGCACAACGAGGGCCTCGACGCCTGCAATGCTGTCGCCTTTGCTGAGCTGATTGGCAGACGCAACTTCGGCCTCAGGCACCCGGTATTCCTCTGCCACTGAGGCCAGCGTGTCACCCGCGACAACCGGGTGGTATCGCCACGAATTGCGCCGCGCTTCCGGAATCAGGGCCACGCGCTGGTCAAAAAGCGTGGCCGTGCCGGCGGGCAGGTGCAGGTCAAAGGGCGCATCGGGCGGGGTCACCATGCGCAGCAGGCTGGGATTCAGGGCCTCCACCTCATCTACCGGCGCGCCCACCAGGTCCGAAACCAGGCGCAGATCGATCGAATAGTTGACGGTAACCGTGTCCGTAAGAATCGGGGGATCGACAGTCACGTCGTCGAAGCCGTACTGAACGGGGTGGTTGGCGATGATAATAGCCGCCAGAATCTCGGGAACATAATTGGCGGTCTCGCGCGGCAACTCGTTGCGCTTGTAAAGTTCCCAGAAGTCGGCGTACCCCGTCTTGGCGACTTCGTGCTGGATATTGCCGGCGCCATGGTCGTAGGCGGCCATTGCAAGATACCAGTCGCCAAGCTGGTCGTAGAGAAACTTCATATAGCGTGCGTAGGCTCGCGTGGACTTCTCGGGATCGAAGCGCTCGTCAACATAGGCATTGCGGGTCAAGCCGTAATATGGGCCGGGCATGAACTGCCACATGCCGCCGGCGCGGGAGCGGCGATTGACCGCCTGCGGCTGGAAGCCCGACTCGGCAACCGCAAGGTAGATCAGATCCTGCGGCACGCCCTCGTCGGCCAGAATCCGCTGGATCATCGTCTTGTAGTGGCCGCTGCGCTCGAACGAATGCAGCAGTGTGTTGTGGCCCTTTTGCGTGTTGGCGAAGAAGTTGATGTACGTGGCCACATAGTCGTTCACCATCAGCGGCAGGTCTGACTTGGTGGTCGCCAGGTCGGCGGTGGCCTTGGCAACCAGGTTGGGATCGGAAGCGAATGTAATGTCGCTTGCTGCCTCTGAAGGCGTGATCTCTTCTTTAGGCACAAAGCCGTTGCCCTGTTTCAGCGCCTCCATCTCCAGCGCGTTCACCTGATCCACAATCTTGTCGAACTCGTCCTGCAACTGTGGGGTGGCCCTGATGTCGATTCCACTCGCCAGCATCAGATCCACAGCACGATCGAATTCGACCTTGGCTTCGGCGAGCATTCCCTTCTGGTAGTCCGCGGTGCCGCGGGCATAGGCGGCTTCAACCTGGGCGATGATCGCGCGAACTCGCTGCTCCTGGGCTGTCGGCGGGGGCGGCGGAGCCAGTTGGACCTGCCCTGCTGCCTGAGCCTGAGCAATTGCCGGCAATGCGGGCGCAGTCGCTTGCTTTGACTGCGCGGCGGTGGCTCCTGCAGGGTCCGTCGGTGTGCACCCGGCCAGCAACAGGGCCAGTCCCGCAACTCCCACCATCAGCCGCGACGCCGGCATTCGACTCCAATGCATATGCACGAAAGGACGCATTAAACCGCGCGACTGTGAGACCGCAGCGAGCACTATGCCGATGATAAGCTATGCCATGGAGGACGAGTCCTCGCCCGATCGCCGCAAATTGCGCATCGTATTCCTAAAGCCAACCCTCCGAAAGCCCTCCCATGGACGCCCGTTTTCTTCGTAATTTCGCCATCATCGCGCACATCGACCACGGCAAGTCGACCCTCAGCGACCGGCTGCTGGAGCTCACCGGCTCAGTGACCGCGCGCGAGATGCAGGCCCAGATCCTCGACGATATGGACCTCGAGCGGGAGCGCGGCATCACCATCAAAGCTCACGCCGTGCGCATGATGTACAAGGCGCGCGACGGCCAAACCTACCAGCTCAACCTCATCGACACGCCCGGCCACGTCGACTTCAGCTACGAGGTCTCGCGCTCGCTGGCCTCGTGCGAAGGCGCCCTCCTCGTCGTCGACGCGAGCCAGGGCGTTGAAGCTCAAACGCTCGCCAACGCCTACCTCGCCATCCATCACGGCCTCGACATCATTCCCGTCATCAACAAGATCGATCTGCCCTCCGCCGACGTTCTGGCCACGCAGGAGGCCATCGAAAAGGCAGTCGGTTTGGATGCGACCGACGCCATCCCCGTCAGCGCCAAGACCGGTCAGGGAGTCGACGAGGTTCTCGAAGCCATCGTCCACCGCCTTCCTCCCCCAACGGGCGATCCCGATGCGCCGCTGCAGGCCCTCATCTTCGACTCGTGGTTCGATGCCTACCGCGGGGTCATCGTGCTGGTGCGCGTCATGCAGGGAACCCTGCGCAAAGGCCAGCGCATCCGCATGATGTATAACTCGAAATCCTTCGAGATCGAATCCATGGGCGTGCTTTGCCCCAAGCCCGTCGAAATCGCCGAGCTGATTGCCGGAGAAGTCGGTTTCTTCGCGGCCACCATCAAGAACGTCGGCGACACCAGGATCGGCGACACCGTCACCGACGACGCTCATCCGGCCGCGCATGCGCTGCCCGGCTTTGAAGACATCAAACCCATGGTCTTCTCCGGCCTTTACACGGTGGACGCGCACGAGCACACGCTGCTCCGCGACGCTCTGGAGAAGCTGCGCCTCAACGACTCGTCCTTCTTCTTCGAGCCGGAAAGCTCCGTCGCCCTCGGCTTCGGCTTTCGCTGCGGCTTCCTCGGCCTGCTTCACATGGAGATTATCCAGGAGCGCCTCGAGCGCGAATACGAGCTCGACCTGATCACCACCGCGCCGGGCGTCCGCTACCACATCACCCTCACCGACGGAAAAGAGATCGACGTCGACAACCCCTCCCGCTGGCCCGAGCCGCAATCGATCGCCAGCATCCGCGAACCGATCATCACGGCCAAAATCCTCACCAACGAAGAATACGTCGGCGGAATCTTCAAGCTCGTCGAGGAAAAGCGCGGCAAGCAACTCAACTTTGAGTACGTCACGCCCACCCGCGTCATGCTCACCTACGAACTTCCCCTGAACGAGATCGTGCTCGATTTCTATGACCGGCTCAAGTCCATCTCGCGCGGGTACGCTTCGCTCGACTACCAACTCGCCGGCGAGTGGGAGTCGCCCATGGTCAAGCTCGACATCCTCATCGCTGGTGAACCGGTCGATGCGCTCTCCATCATCGTGCACCACGATCATGCTTACGAGCGCGGGCGGGCCTTGGTCTCCAAGATGCGAGAGCTGATCCCCCGGCAGCAATTTGAAGTGGCCATCCAGGCGGCGATCGGGGCCAAAGTCATCTCCCGGGAGACCGTGAGCCCCCTGCGCAAGAACGTCCTGGCCAAGTGCTACGGCGGCGACATCACCCGCAAACGCAAACTTCTGGAGAAGCAAAAAGAGGGCAAGAAGCGCATGAAGCGGATCGGCAAGGTCGACATTCCGCAGGAGGCTTTCCTGGCCGTCTTACGTGTCGGCGAAGAAAACCAGAATTGACGTGCAAAAGTGATGCCAAACTCGCGGCCGTCTGTGATTTTTGTCACGGGAAATTTATGACCAACTGTGGAAAGCGGACCGAACTGCCTATCCGCCGATGTTTACGGCGGTTAACTGCGCCGAGCAAAGCTTGTCCGCAAACTCCCATTCAAAAGCAAAGGGTTAGACCATGTATCAGATTCCGATTCGGGCTGACAAGAGGGAAATTACGGCTATTTTTGGGGGGTTTAGGGGAAATATCCACAAAATTTTCCACAGCAACAGTCCCGCGCAGGCAAAGCAAAGGCCCCGATCGCCGGGGCCTTCGATTTCAGGATATTTGCTGCTGCTCCTCAGTGGGTGGATGGCGCTGAGGACGGAGCATGCGTTGGCGGCGTCACCGCTCTCGGCTTCGGTGCCTGCGGAGCAGCGGCCGCGGGCTGCGCCGGCGGAGCCGGTACGCCCGATTTCACGTTGTACGCGTCGATCACCTGCTTGGTAATGTTGGTCGTCGCGCTGGCAAACAGCACGGGCGATTGCTGTTGCGAAATGTCCAGAATCAGCGTGAACCCCTGCTGCTCGGCATAGGACTGCATCACGTCGTAAACCTTCGCCTGGAGGCCGCTGAACAGGTCCTGCATATCCTGTTGGCCGTCGTTGCGCAGATCCTCAGTCTCGCGGTCCAGTTGCTTTTTCTTGTCGTCGATGGCCTTGCTGCGGTTGGCGCGCTCCACCTCGCTGAGCGTGGCCCCCTGATCCTGCAACTGCTTGGTCAGGGTTTCGACCTCGTCGTTGAGGGTCTTGAGGGTAGCCTCTTTGGGCGCGTACTTCTTCTGTAAATCGGCAAAGTCGCGCTGCCCCTCGTTGGTTTGCGCCACCGCAAGCTCCCATGCGATGACCGCGATCCTGGCAGGGCCTGCTGGAGCAGCGGCCGGAACAGCGACTTGAGCGGCGGCTGGCGGAGCCGTTACGGCCGGCGTTTGTGCTGCGGCGCTCAGGACCAGGCCTGAAGCCATCAAGAGAATAAGTGCTAGCGAACGTTTCATCTCGGTCGAATACTCCTTCGGAATTCCTGGGGCCGGCACTTCACTTAGACGCAAAACCGTGCCTGACTCTTCTGACTAACCTCACGGCTTTTCCACGGGAACTCCGCGCCGGGCCGGCGCAAGGGTTGAAAAAAACGCGGATGGAGACGTCAGCAGGGACTAAACGGATTATACAGGGACGGGTGGCTAGTCAACACTCAGCCGTGGGGCCGGCCGAAGCGGGTCAGAGTGTCCCCTCCCCATCCGATCGACGCCTCGAGTGTCTATAACGGCATGGGCGCTAGAGAGGCATGACTCCCGGACTAGCCGTTTCGGGCGCGGGGTCCATTCTCGCTATCTTCCAAATCCCGTTTTCCATCACCAGGTAAAACGTCTCTGTCTTGCGCATAAATGTCGGAGGGTCCCCGCCTTTGTACACAATGCCAGCCGAAACAGTGGCTTTGCCCGCCGGCGCGTCGACTTTCTCGCTTAATACTGAGGAGTCGGAAGCGGAGTACTTCCAGCCCGAGCCGTCGTATGCCTTGAATTCGGTGAAGATGTCCATGTGGCAATCCGTCGACAGGAATGGCCTCGTCGCCGAAGGGTTCAATGTGGCTGCGGCGGCCAGATAGCTCGTCACCAGGGACGACGGCGTCGTTGAGGCATCGGGACCGGAAGGCGCCGGACTAGCCGCTGCCTGCGGAGTGGATGTGCCGCCCGGATTGAGATTGAAGCCCGCGACGACAGTTTTGGTGATGTCGGTCAGCGAGGTCGAATCGGCCTTGTAGATCACAGCCAAATTGTTCTGCTCGGCATCGAAGACAAGCGGCATTCCTTGCTGCTTCGCATAGGAAACCACGAATTTGTAGAACCTGGAGGCCAGGGGCTCGTAGAGGGCCTGCATCTCCTTTTGGAATTCGTCCTGGGCTTCCGCGCGTTCCCTGTCCAGTGTCTTCTTTTTCTCGTCGATCGACCCGGCACGGGCGGAGCGTTCGGCGTCGCTCAACTTGGCGCTATCGGCCTGCAACTGCTTGGTCATGGCCTGGACTTCATCGTTCAGGGCCTTTAGTTGCGCTCGCTTGGGTTCGTACTTCTTTTGCAAATCAGAAAAAAGCCGTTTGCCCTCATCGGTCTGGAAGACAGCCTGCTGGAAGGAAATGGCAGGAACCGTCTCGGACCTTGCGGGCGCACTCCCTTGAACGCGAGTTGATGCCGAGGTTGGGGACGTTGCACCCCCGGAATCCTGCGTCGTAATTTCCTCCATCTGCGCATGGGGGTTTCCGGAGCGGTCAAAGTCCAGTTGCAGATCTTTACCAGGAAGAATGTCCACACTCGTATTGAACTTGGTGAGTTGCGGGTACCCCGCCGACCGATCTAACTCCTGGACGACGAGCGAGTAGCTGCCCGGGGCGGCCTCCCCCGAATAGTCGCCTGACGCGGAAATCGGGAAGGAGTGTTCCTCGGGGCCGGACAGAAAGACCGTTCCTGTCGCTCCGGCCGGACCATCGACATGTCCGTGAATTCTTCCGGACTGTCCTGTGGACGGCGTCGAGGACGGTGCGGCCGGCGATTGAGCAACGGCGCTCAGGACCAAGCCCGAGGCCAGCAGGAGAAAAGCTGCTAGAGAACGCTTCATATGAGTCAAAATCTCCTTCGGATCTCCTGGCCGGTCCCTCAGCGAAACGCAAAGAAACGCCGATCTCGCCTGACCAACCTCATAGCCTTTTCACGTGAGCCTTGCGCCGGCCGGCGCATGGGCTGAAAAGGACGCGAACGGAGCCGTCAGCAGAAACTAAGGGGATTGTACATACAGAGGCAGGCTGGAACTGAACGGCTGGCCGAGGACAGCGGAACGCCGCCCTCGAATCCAACTCAGTATCAATGCGCCGGCGCCGGCTGTGGCTGGGGCGCATCCACGGCAGGCTGGCCCCCTGCATTTCCCTGCGCCGGAGGCGCCGGAACTCCCGACTTCTCGTTGTACGCGTCGATGATCACCTGCGTGATGTCGGTGGATGGCACTGCATACAGCACCGTCGCGTTCTGCTGGTCGCCCGCGTCCAGCACCAGCGTGTAGCCGTGTTTCCCCGCGTAGTCCGTCATCAACGCGCCCACCTTTTGCGCCACTCCGCTAAGCACCTGCTGCATGTCGCTCTGAAAGTCGGTCTGCGCATCCTGGGTCTCGCGGTCCAACTGCTTCTTCTTGTCGTCGACCGCGCGGGTCTTGCTGATGCGAACGTCTTCGCTCATCTGCGCACTCTGATCCTGCAACTGCTTCGTCAGCGTGTCGATCCCGTCGCTCAGCGTCTTCAGTTGCTGGCGCCTCGGGTCGTACTTCTTCTGTAGATCGGCAAAGTTGCGCTGGAACTCGTTGGTCTTCATCACCGCTGCCTGAAAGGCAATCACCGCCACCTTGGCTGGGCCGGCGGCCCCAGGGCCTGCGGATTGACCTGCGCTGGGCTTTTGCGCAGCCGGTGCGGCGGGCGTTTGGCTGGCGGCTGGAATGATCGACGCGACAGCGAACATAAGAACGGATATGGGCAGATGCTTCATGCGATTCAAGTACTCCTTCAGAGTTCCCTCGTGCCGGTCCCATCGGCGCGGTGGTTTCGGGCCAAAGTATTTCGTGCCATGCGATCCTGGCCCGTCCGGCATAATTCCTGCTCACAACACCTGCGCACGGGGTCATCGCCGGGAACTAAAGGGGATTATAGGTGCCCTCAATTCGGAGCGTCAAACCGGCAGCCTCAATCGAACACCGCTTGCCCATTCGCGCAAGCGCGTCGACAAATTCTCCTAAGATTTGGCTATTCCTTGACACGACCTCTGAAAAAGCACAACTGACTCGACAAACGTCTCTGTCAGAAGCCCGGAAAAACCTGCTCCGAAACCCAAAGACTTGGCCGCAGCGCGATGATTTGGCAACAATCTTGGCACACCACTTAGCGATATTTGACTGATAATTAGTGTCACTCTGCCGGGAACCGCGCAAAGGGGAGTGGTGTGCCTGCCGCCTCAATTCCTGAAACCTATGTGATAATTCACGGGCTATGATTAAGGTTGACCATACTTCCCAACATCGACCGAAAGTCTCCTATGTCATCCTGCATCTTTGCAGGACGCCTAAGCGACTTCGAGACAAAAAGGCAGTTGATGATCTTCTCTGCGTTCTTCGATGAATCCGCGCTCAATCCCCATGAGGACGAGGCGATGATTTTCGGCGGATTTCTCGGCCATCTTGAGGAATGGCGGCGTGCTTCAGACGCATGGGATGGGTGTCTCCACGAATCCCCGTCTATCGATTATTTCAGCCATAAGCAAGCGAATGCACTGGAGGAACAGTTCTGGAAGTTTTCGCGGATTGCGGCGGACGAAAAGATCAAGAGTTTGGCTCAGGTGATCGCGCAGTTTCGATTGCAAGGATTCACTGTCAGCGTGCCATATTCTTGGTTTCTTAATAGAGACACAAAAGCAACCAAGGGAATGATGGGCGCTCGGCCCTATGATTGGGGATTTCTGACCGCGACCTCCGGTGTCTTGCAGTGGATGAGGAAACTGAAGGTTGAGTATACGGTTGATTTCGTCTTCGACAAGCGCAATGAGCTTCGCGCCTGCATCGACACTTATTACGAGATGAGGCAAAGCGGAGTCATAGAGAACATGGCAAATGCTGGCAAGTGTCAGCCGGGGGACGACAGGCAATTAGCTGCGCTTCAGATGGCAGATTTGTTGGCATGGGAATTCTTCAACCTAAAAAGGACTGCGACTCCATCCGAGTCATGGGCACTGATCGCGGGAGCAAGGCCAGTTGTGCATCTGCCCTGTACTCCGCCTACTTTGGTTCCAGAGACTTTTGAAATCCAGAAGCTTGCGGCCGATGTACAAGCTTCTGCTCAACGGCTGCTAAAGAGAATCTACGGTGACAAAGAGAAGTCTCTGGATCTTCTCCGCGACGTCGCCGAACTTCAACAAGAGAGGGCAGATTTTGACTTGAGGCTGAAGCGGTTGACCGGAGCATACGAAGCGCAGCCAGACTGGTATAAGTGGATGGCAGCGGCGCGAAAAGTCCGCGGGCTTGCAGGCGATGATTCAGAGAGCCAGGAATAATCGCGCTTGACGTTTGCCTTTTCTTCGCTCAGACTGAGAGCAGTACATGGGGGCTTTATGCTGCATAAGGTGTGTGAGCGTCCTTCAAGACGGATGGCGAGGAAGGCAGGCAAGACTCTAGCTCGCAAGAAAAAGGGACTAGGTGTGACCTTTCAATAGGTTGTCCATTCGATCTGGACCGGAGAAGCTGATTGTGACGAGCAATCCAGTTTCAAGGGAGAGATCGAATGGACCTTCACCAGAATGCCCGATTGACGGTG
>Ga0224554_1000137_pt1 | contig 67382 bp, 61 predicted proteins | sample 714S22024metaG_FD_180666 | JGI IMG/M metagenome (GOLD analysis project Ga0224554, IMG submission 180666) | Peat soil microbial communities from Stordalen Mire, Sweden - 717 S2 20-24 | ecosystem: Environmental > Terrestrial > Soil > Wetlands > Peat | place: Sweden: Norrbotten County, Stordalen... | reverse complement strand
TTTGTAACCGTGTTTCCCCTTTTTCAGAGCTATCTATCAATCTGCCGTCCGAAAGGCTTTTCCATGTTTCGCAGCTTGTCGCGCCACCGCGAACAGCATTGTCAGCCCCGGAGGCTTTCGTGTATCGTCATAACTGATGGCAGTCCAGAACCGCATTGTTAAGGTCCAGAAGCGCAACCGCGCACTGGTGAAATTCGACGACACCCTCATCCGGCGGGCCATTTTCCGCGCGGCCGCGTCCATTGGCGGTTTCCAGCAGGACCTCGTGCCCGGCGTCAATGAGACGATCTTCCGATCCCACGGCACGGACGATAAGATCGCCGAGTTTTTGGCCGACGCGGTGGTGGTTTGCCTCAATTCCGACCCGCACCACCTGATTTCAAATTTCCCGCCGACCATTGAGACGATCCAGGACGAGGTGCTGCATGCGTTGCGCAGTTATGGTTTCCAGAACACCGCTGACGCGTATGAATGTTATCGCTGGGGGCGGCATTGGCTGCGGGAAGGGGCCATTACGGCTGATCAATTTGTCGGCAACGGCTTTCCACGGGCGCAGATGGACCAGACGCTGGCCTGGAACCGGCAGCACGGCTGCGACACCGTCGCCGGACTGAACGAGATTGTCCGCAGCGGGAAGATCAAACCGCTGGTGGAGGAATCGCTCGCCCTTTACGAGGGTTCGCTCGATGAGGCCGCCGGGAAGGTCATGGCGCGCCTCAATGCCGGTGACAAGCTCCGCATGATGTGGGTCAGCGGCCCCAGCTCTTCGGGCAAGACCACCACCACGGTCAAGCTCACCGAGCGCCTCCGGAAGCAGGGCTTGCGCTTTCTCATGCTCAACCTGGACGACTATTTCTGGTCGCTCATCGACCATCCCACCGACTGGATCAACGACCGCAACTACGAAACCCCCGAAGCGCTGGACATTCAGTTGCTCAACGGCCACCTGGCCCGTCTGCTCGGCGGGGAAACAATTGAGAAACCGATCTACAGCTTCAAGGAAGGCCGCCGCACCGCCACCAAACCCATTAAGCTGGAGCAGGATCAGATTCTGCTGCTCGATTGCCTGCATGGGCTGTACCCGCCCATCACGGAAGGCATCCCGGGTTCGTCCCAGTTCCGCCTCTACATTGAGACTCAGAACGTCCTCTTCGAACACGACGGCGGCAATCAGCGGCGCACACAATTCACCGACGTGCGTTTGCTGCGGCGGATGCTGCGCGACGCGCAGCACCGCAACCACAGCCCGCTGCGCACCATCCTGCACTGGCATTACGTCCGCTCCGGCGAACTGTTCAGCATCATCCCCCTCAGCGGCACGGCTGATCACGTCGTCAACGGCGGATTCCCCTTCGATCTGCCGGCCCTCAAACCATTCTTCTGCGGCCCGGAGGGATGTCTGCCCCGCACCGAGGATTTTCAATCCTACACCGGCTTTTTGGACGCGCGCATCCGTTTTGACCGGCTGAAGCATCTGCTGGAATCGGTCGAGGGCCTCAGCCGGGAGCAGGTCCAAGCCTGCGACATCATCCCGGGCGATGCGGTGATCCGCGAATTCATCGGCGGCAGCACCATTAAGATTCCGCATAACGAATAACCCGTCTGCACCCGAACACTGCTCCCCCTAACGCGTTCGGGGTTCCGGGGCGCGCCATGGCCTTTGGCGGCGGCAGACGTCGAACCCAATCGCGAATTTGTCATCCATCTCTGAAGGGGGGCCTTTTCCCGATAGGCCAGTTTTCAAATTCGTCTTTTCATTTCAAGAACGGCCCGGGAAAATTCTACCCCATTTCGACCAGAACTTCATTTTCTTTCTTCAGTTTGGAGGCGGGAACAAGGTTGCCTTCAATCGGCTCGCCGTTGAGCGTGACTTTTTTGACGCCTTTCTGGACACTGGCGGGATTTAACACCCGGATGGACAAGGTCTTGTTCCTGAAACGGCGGGTGGCGGTGAATTCTTTCCAGTCGGCTGGAATACACGGGTCGATGAGCAGGCCCTGGTAGTCGGGGCGGATGCCGAGAAGATATTGCGTCGCGGCATAATACGCCCAGGAGGCCGCGCCGGTCAGCCAGGCGACGCGCGATGCGCCATAACGGGGGCTGTAGGTGCTGTGGGTGTACTGCGAATAGACGTAAGGCTCGCTGCCGCGCAACTCGGCCTTGTCGTTGAACGAGGAAGGCATGCTGCCGCGAAAATATTTGAAGGCCCGATTGCCATTGCCCAGCATGGTTTCCGCCATCACCGCCCAGCCCTGCGTGTGGTTGAAAATGCCGGAGTTCTCTTTCACGCCCTTGTTGAACACGATGGAGCGGATTTCCGCGCAGGGCAGATTGTCGTAAGGCGGCGCGCAGAGCATGAGGCCGTAATCCGTGGCAAGCTTTTCATTGACCGACGCCATCGCCTGCACGGCGCGTTTCTTGTCGGCATGGCCGCTGATGACGCCCCAGGACTGCGTATTGAGATAGATGGAGCCGTACTTGTTTTCGTGCGAGCCGATTTTCTCGCCGGTTTCCTTGTAGGCGCGAACGTACCATTTGCCGTCCCAGCCGAATTGATCGAGTTTTGTGTCGATGATGGCCAGTTCCTTTTTCGCCCATTTGATTTCGGCTGTTTTGCCGAACATTTCGCAAATTTCGATGTAGGTTGTCAGCCCGTAGCGCACTTGCAGGGCGACAAACACCGAAGTGCCCTTTGTGCCGAGGCGCAGGCAATCGTTCCAGTCGGCGAAAAGGCCGCTGGGCAGGCCGTGCTGGCCGGTGCGTTTGAGATTAAATTCAATGGCGCGGCGGAGGTGGCCGAGCACGGTGGCCCGGCCTTTGTCGGCATAGGGCAGGATTTTGTTGAAGAAGGCGGTGTCGCCCGTCTCTTTGACGTAGGTGGTCACCGCGTTGAAAAGCCACAAGCAGTCATCGGAACGGTATTCGTCTTCCTTGGGCATTTTTTCTTTGCCGGGCTTGTGGGTGAAGGCCATGACGATGGGCATTGCGCCGCCGGTGGAACCCTGGCCGGTGATCATCAGTTCGAGGCGCTTTTTCGCCTCATCCGGGATGATTTGCATCACGCCCATGAAATCCTGGACGGTATCGCGATAACCGAGGCCGTCGCGTTCGCCGCTGTAAATCAAGCTGGCCATGCGCGACCAGGAATAGGTCATCAGGCAGTTGAACGGGCTCCACATGTTCATCATGCTGTTGAACTGCGCGTCCGGCGTGCGCACGGTCAAACCTTCGATGCGGTTGTGCCAGTATTTGCGGAGCTTTTCAAACTCGGTCTTGACGGTGGCGATTTTGCCGAACTGTTTGACGGTTTTTTTGCCTTCGACCGATGCCTTGCCCTTGCCCATCAGGACGACCAGTTCCTTGCTCTCGCCAGGTTCAAGCTCGATGTCGATCTGGATGGAGCCGCAGCCGTCGTCGCCAAAAGCCTTCGAACCGGTGCAGCGGCCTTTTTCGACGACCATCGGATTTGCGTAACCTCGATAGGGCGTGATGAAAACATCGCGGTCGGTGTCGAACCCGGCAATTTCGCCGCCCAGGAAAGCGAGAAACGAGCGGTTGTCCTGGCCCGTGACCAGCACGGAACTTCCGTAATCAATGATGCCGTCCACGAAATCCATTTTAACGATGCCGTGGGAGTATTGCAGATTGAGGAAATCGTGGAAGCACTGCCAGAGGTTCGGGTATTCGACGAACGTGAACAGGCTCAGGTTTCTTTTGACGATGTCCTGATTGGTGACCTTCAACAACCAGCATTCGAAATGTTTGCCCAGCGGGACGAAATAGGTGGTATCCGTTTCAATCTTCGCGTACTGGGAAGTGATCCTGGTGTATGCGGTGCCGTGGCGGCAGGCGGTTTTATACTGGTCCAACGGCTTGCCCACAGGCTGCCAGGCGTTTGACCAATAATCGCCGGACCGCTTGTCGCGGATGTAGATGTACCGGCCCGGCTGGTCGGCGGGAACGTCATCGAACCGCAGCCGCATGAGGCGTCCCTGGGCAGCGGAGAGATAAAAACTGTAGCCGCCGGCATTGTTGGTGATGATGGCGCCGTATTCCGTCGAGCCAAGATAATTGGCCCAGGACCGCGGCGTATCCGGTCGTTCGATTACATATTCCTTTGCCTTGTCGTCAAAATATCCGAATTTCATAGTTCCGTTGTTGTCATGGTTAAACCTGGCCCCGACGCGCCTCGAGCGTCCTCCTGATTTCCTCGCAGATCTTTTTGGTCAGCGGCACCTGTAAAATAAAGAGGATCACCAGGATCATGCCGACAATGGGTATGCAGGCCAGTAGGATGCGAACCCAGAAAATCGTTTCCGGCGCGCCCCTCTGCAAGGCAGCGTTGCCGCCGATGAAGCTGAGAATGGCCCCCGACAAGGCGCCTCCCAACGAATTGCCCAGCTTGAGAATATACGTTCCGCAGGAGGTGAAAGAGCCTTCGCGCCGCTTGCCGGTGTGGAGTTCGTCGTAATCGATGACGTCGGCGCAAATCGAACCGTAGAGCATCCAGAGGCCGGACGCGGTCAGGCCCATCGTGCCGGAGGCGATGGTTTGCAGCCATTGGATGTGGGGGTTGTAAAGAAACCAGGAAGCGGTGTAAGCGCAGATGCCGATGATGGCGGTCACGATCAGCGCGTTGCGTTTGCCGAAGTAATACGCGACGCGGTTGAGGACAGGAGCGCCAATCAGCCCGCCCAACATAAAGGACAGGCCCATCCAGAAATTCCAGTTGTTGCCGTCCGCCATATTGCCGGCGCAGACATAAAAGACCGTCGCGTAATAACCCAGCGTGCCCAACATGCTGGTGCCGAGGTTGAAGGAAGCGCCCACCAGCAGCATGAACAGGAAGGGCCGGCAGGTCAGGGTTTCATAGAACGCGCTTTTCAACGAGATATGCTCCTGCATTTTCACGACGAGCTTCTCGTAATAGCGTTCCTTGACCCGCAGAAAGATGACGACGGCGAAAACCGCCATGATAATGCCGAGGATGGAAGTATAGACCTGCATGCCGCGAAGGACATTCTGCTTGCCCGTGCCGGGAACAAGGAACCAGGCGAGGTTCGTGAATCGCAACGCGTAAAAATTGCCCACCTCGAACACCTTTTGCATCGCGCTTCGGTAGGTCATGATCGAGGTGCGCTCCTCGTAATCGGGCGTCAATTCATTGGCCAGACTGTTGAACGGCACGGTGAAGAGGCTGAACAGCGGAATGTAAATCATCGAGGAGAAAATCATGTACCAAAAGACGGCCGACAGCCCGAGGAACGTCTTGTCCGACCAGGTCGGCGAGACCAGAAACAAAATGGGAAGCCCTAGGCCGCATAAAACGCCGGCGAACAGAATGAACGGGCGCCGGCGGCCGTATTTGGTCCGCACGTTGTCGGAAATCCAGCCCACAAACGGGTCGGAAAACGCATCATAAAAGCGGATGAGCGTCATGGCCAGGCCCACCAGCCATGGAGAAACACCCAGGTAAATACTAAAGACCGCAAAGGCGACGCTCGGGTAAAGCCACAGCCCCCACATGTCGAGGGCGGTGCCAAGCCCGTAGGCCATTTTTGTCAGAATTGGGACGCGGTCCCGCACCAACTGGGTGGGACCAGTTGGAATTATTTCCTCTGCCATTTGAATTCCTTTGGGATGAGTTGTTAGTTTGTGATGCGATCAGACTTCCGAATTCTTCTTGATGTAGCGGATGAGATCATCCACCTGCGTGAAGGCGATGGCCGTGCAGGTGTCCGCCGCGCCGTAATAAATGGCGATCCGGCCCGTCCGGGCGTCATAGAGGTTGGCGCAGGGGAAGGTCACGTTCGCCACGAACCCGGTGGTCTCGTATGGCTTCTCCGGCGTCAGCAAATAGTCACGCGTCCGGTAAAGCACTTTCCAGGGTTCGTCAATATCGAGAATCGCCGCGCCGAAGCTATAGACGAAGCCGTTGCACGTCCCCGACACTCCGTGATAAAACAACAGCCAGCCTTCCCTGGTCTCAATCGGAATCGGTCCGGCGCCGATTTTTGTGCCCTGCCACCATCCGCTGCCGCCGCGGGCCATCACATGTTTGTGCTTTCCCCAATGGATCAGGTCCGGGCTTTCGCTCATGTAGATGTCGCCGAAAGGTGTGTGGGCGCTGTCGCTGGGACGGCTCAAGAGCAGGTACTTGCCGTTGACCTTTCTTGGAAAAAGCACCCCGTTGCGGTTGAAGGGCATCAGCGGATTCGGCATGCGGATAAACTTCTTGAAATCCCGGGTCCGGCCCAGGCCGATGGACGCCCCGTGCATGTCGTCGCACCAAACGATGTAGAACTCCGCGCCAATCTGGACGAATCGCGGATCGTAGCCGTAGCTGATCGGGTTCGGCTTCCCCTTTTCATCGACCCACCGGATTGGATCGGGGCCGATCTTCCAATGCAGGCCGTCCTTGCTTTTGCCGAAAAACAACGTCGCCCGCCCGTTTCTTTGGTCGGCGCGGAAAACGCCGGCAAATTCGTTGTCATGCGGCAGGACCGCGCTGTTGTAGATCCGGGCCGCTTTGGGGATGGGGTTCCAGTCCAGGATCGGATTGCCGCTGTATCGCCACAGCACGTCAATACAATTGTTTGGTTTGTCCTCCCACGGAATGTTGGGAAGTGATTTGCCGATAATCGTGTTTTTCATCTTCTTGACTGTTCTCCTTTGCAAATGACTTCTGCTATGCTGTCACGGCGGCTTGCTCGCCGGCCTTGCGTCTTGCATCCAGCTCCGTCTTGATCTTCGCCATGGTTTCTTCATCCAGCTTGTAGAAGAACACCAGCAGGATCAAGGCAACCGCCCCCACCACGACGGGTATGATACTCATCATGGCCTTTAAGCCGGTCAGCACATTTATGTTTTGGGCCACGTTGGCCACAAATCCCGTCTGGGCCAGGATGAAGGCCGCCACCATGGAACCGACGGCCCAGCCGATTTTATTTGACATAATCGAGGCCGAGAACACCAGGCCGGTCGCCCGCCGGCCGGTCTTCCATTCGGAATAATCGGCCGTGTCGGCGTACATGATCCAAAACAGGGCGGAGATGGGTCCGCCAGCCAGCGAGCCGACGGCCTGAAAAACAAAAATCAGCACCAGGTCTTCCGGCTTGAAGAAATAGAATGCGCCGGTGCAAATGAGCGCGGTGAGGAAAAGAATGATCGTCGCTTTCTTTCTTCCCAGGACCCGCGCGAACAGCGGCACCAACGCGGTCCCCACCAGGGACAGCACCTGCCCGACGGTGTTGAAGGCGGAGGCCAGGACTTCAAAACCGTATTTGTGGGTCGTGCCGAACAAGGTCACGTTCTGCTCGCCAACGTAATACTTGAAGTAGTGGGTGGTGACGTTCAGGCGGATGCAGACGAAGAGGATGAAAAGTATTGTCACAATAAACAGCAATATCCAGGGAACGTTTTGCACGATGTCGCCCAAGTCCCTGCTCACGTCGGTTTTTTCCTTGGCGATGGGCTGCACGCGCTCGTGGGCGGAAAGGAACGTGACCAGGAGGAAAACCACCGCCGCCACGGCGTAGATCATCATGGTCATATGCCAGCCCTTGGCGTCGTTGCCCTCGCCAAAATACTTCGCCAGCGGCAGGGCGGTGGCGGAAACGATGATTCCTGCGCTAAACGCGCCTATGAATTTGGAAGTGGCGGCATCGGCTCTTTCCACGGGGTCCCCGCTGATGACGCCCAGCAAAGCCGTGTAGGGAATATTGACCGTTGAATAAAGGAACATGAAGGCGATGAACGTGACGTAGGCATAAATCAGTTTTCCCGCTTCTCCAAAACCGGGTGTCGAAAACGCCAGCACCGCCGAAACCGCCAGCGGAACCGCGCCCCATAATATATAGGGCCGGAATTTGCCCCACCGGCTCCTGGTTCGGTCGGCCATCATTCCGATGACCACGTCGAAGAACGCATCCGACAGCCTGGAAACGATAAACATCACCCCGGCGGCCTTGGCCGTCAGCCCGAACACATCCGTATAAAAGTAAAGCAGATAGACCATGATCGTCTGCCAGAACAGGACAGACGCCAGATCGCCAAACCCGTAGCCGATTTTCTCTTTTAGCGGGAGTTTTTGAATTTCGTTGCTCATGGGATTCGTCTCTGTTTTTACGGGTTGATTCGTCGCTGAAAGCGATTTGGATTCCTCAAGCTGCCACGGGTATGCATGTCTGGCATCATAAAATCAACCGGGGCGAAATAGTCAAGCCCCATCACCGGCGCATTCAGGTTTTTGGTGAACATTCGCAGCGTTCTTTTTATTGCGCCCGACGCGCCCTTGGCCTAAAAGCAGCGCATGTCTTTTGACCTGCAAGGATACTTGCGCCGGCAAACGGCGGCGGTGGACCGGGGGTTGAATCGCTTTTTGCCTGCGGCAGGCGCCAAGCCGGCGACCATTCACCGGGCCATGCGCTATTCCATATTCGCCGGCGGCAAACGCATCCGGCCCGCCCTTTGCCTGGCGGCGGCGGAAGCCTGCGGCGGCCGGCTCGCAGACGCGCTGCCCCTGGCTTGCGCCGTCGAGTGCATCCACACCTATTCGCTGGTCCACGACGATTTGCCGGCGATGGACGACGACGACCTTCGCCGCGGCAAGCCGACCAATCACAAAGTCTTTGGCGAGGGCATCGCTGTCCTGGCGGGAGACGCCCTGCTCACCGTGGCCTTTGCCATTGCCGCCCAATGCAAAGGCTGGCCGCGTTACAATCATCGCGACATCATTCTCGAACTGGCGCAGGCCGCCGGTTCACAACAACTCATTGCCGGGCAGGTCGCCGATCTGGAGGGCGAAGGCAAAAAAATCCCGGCCAGCCAACTGCGCTACATTCACGAGCGAAAAACATCCGCGCTGCTCTGTTGCGCCGTGCGCCTGGGCGGCATGAGCGCCAATTGCGCGCCCGGCCAACTGCAAGCCCTGGCGGATTTCGGCTACAACGTCGGCCTGGCCTTCCAGATTATTGACGACATTCTGGATGTCACCCAAACCAGCGAGCAATTGGGCAAGACCGCCGGAAAAGACACCGCCGCCTCCAAGGCGACTTATCCGTCCATCGTGGGAATGAAAGAATCGCGCAAAATCGCGGGGCAACTAACCGCGCGCGCGTTCCGGGCGCTGCGAATCTTCAAAGGCAAAGCCCCGGCCCTGGAAGCGCTGGCCGATTATTTACTGAAGCGCGACAAATAATCGCGAGCCACATCAAGGTTCCCGCACTTGGAAAAACTGGCTGGAGCCTTGGTTGGTCTATACGACCTACACCCCGGGCCAGACACACACTTTTTACAAGCCACGAACTGGTCTGATGATTCGATGCTTTCAAACGAAACGGGATGGTATTTTTACGCTCGACGCGGCATTTCTGAAGCAGTCTCTCAAGCTGAAGTATCACATACAGTGACTATGGAACGGAATTTCGCGTGAAAGAAGCCACTGCCCGCCTCAAATTGAGCGAACTTGATATTGCCCGGAGGCAAGCTCGATGCCGCTCTATTCCTTCTTTGACCTGATGTGAAGGAATTTAATGATTGGCTAATGCACAAACTCTGGTGAGTATTATGAACCAACCGGCTCCAGAATTGCCGTGTTAGACCGCCGCTGGCGTCCAGCCCTGGCGGGCGGCAGAAATCGGATTTCGATGCATTGACCCAAAGCGACCGCGATGCGGTTGAGCATGCTCAACGAATGGCCTTCACAATCCGCATCTTCCAAACGTGAAATCACCGACTGTCTGGTTCTGATTCGCTCCGCCAGGTCAGCCTGCGAAAGGCCGGCCTTGGTGCGCGCCACATAAATGAGTTGGGCCACGGCGGCATTCATCCGCGCTTCTTCCCACTAACACACTTCCGCCACCGCCTCGCGCAGGGCGGCGACCGTCCGGCGCGCCTGGGCCGGCGTGGTGCAGTAGGGAGGCATCAGGACAATCACGTCGCCCACCGGACGGGTCAGGACGCCGCGGCGGACCATGGCTTCGCAAACGCGCATGCCAACGCGTTCGCCTGCGGCGAATCGTTCGCGCGTTTTCCAATTCTTGACAAGTTCCACTCCCGCCATCAGACCCACCTGCCGGACGTCGCCCACCGCGGGCAGGCTCCACAGTGATTCCAATTCCGCGCGCAGGGTTTTCTCCAGGATGCGCCGCGCCGCCTGGGATCGCGCGGATTGGAGCAGCTCCAGGCTGGCCAGCGCAGCAGCCGCGCCGAGTTGATTGGCGGTGTAGCTGTGACCGTGGTAGAAAGTCTTGAATTCGTCATAGCGGCCAAGAAAGGCGTCGAAGATGCGTTGCGTGGCCAGCGTGGCGGCCATGGGCAGATAACCGCCGGTCATCCCCTTGGCCAGCGCCATCAAATCCGGCTGGACCGATTCCTGGTGACATGCGAAGAGCGAACCGCTCCGGCCAAAACCCGTCATCACTTCATCCGCGATGAGCAGAGCGCCGTGGCCGCGGGCGATGGCGGCGGCGCGATGCAGCCAGCCCTTGGGGTGGGCAACCATTCCGGCGGAGCCTTGCATCAGCGGCTCGACAATGAACGCGGCGTAGGCGTTGCCCTTCTTCTTCTGAGCGGAAAATCTTCGTTCGACCTGGCCCACGCATTCCCAATGGCAGCGGCGGTATTCCCGCGCGTCGGCGCGTTCGGGCTTGGCCTGGTTGAACGGGCAGCGGTAGCAAAATGGCGAAGGGACGCTGTCGCTCTTGAACAGCAGACTGCCATAAGCCCGGTGGAAGAGATCGATATGCCCCAGGCTGACCGCGCCGATGGTGTCGCCGTGATACGCGCCGCCCACGGCCAGGAATTTCGGCTCCCTGCCCGGGCGCGTGCGGCAGGCGAATTGATGCGCCATTTTCAGGGCCGCCTCAATCGCGGTCGAGCCGTCGTCGGAAAAGAAAACCCGCCGCAATTTTCGCGCGGCGTTTTGCGCCGGGCCCGAATTGGCCGCCCGGATCAATTTTTCGGCCAGGAACGACGCGGGCACGTTGGCAAATCCCAGCGCGGAGGAATGGGCGATTTTGCCAAGCTGACGCCGGATGGCCGCGTTGATTTTCGGATGGCAATGCCCGTGCAAATTGGTCCAGATCGACGAATTGCCGTCCAGATACTCGTTGCCTTTCGCGTCGCGCAACACGGCGCCTTTGCCCTCAACGATGACAATCGGCTCCCGTTTGAGCCAGTCGCGCATTTGCGTGAACGGGTGCCAGATGTATTTGCGATCCAACAGCGCGGGAGACAAGGGGTCCGTTCAAGGTTTGAGGTTCAACGCCGTGTGCAGCGCGTCCCGCAACCGCGCGATGTCCGCCGCCTCATGGGTGGCGCTGAGCGTGACGCGCAGGCGCGCCTGCCCGCGGGCCACGGTGGGATAGCGAATGGCCGGGACATAAATGCCCTGATCGCGCAACGCGGCCGCGATCCGCACCGCCCGGGCCTCGTCACCGATCATGATGGGGATGATCGCGCTTTGTTTGTGGCGGCGTTCCGGCGCGGCGGCTTTGCCTTCCTCTTCGGCCCGGTGGAAGGCTTCGACGTTCGACCACAGTTTTTTGAGCCGCTCTGCGCCGGCCGCGCTTTGCACAAAACGCACCCCGGCCGTTGCCGCGGCGGCGGCGGCCGGAACCGGCGCGGTCGAGAAAACAAAAGGGCGCGCCCGGTTGATCAGATATTCGATCAGCGACCGCGGCCCGGCGATGTAGCCGCCGGAAGAACCGAGCGCCTTGCCCAGCGTCCCCATCTGGATTTGAATTTTTTGGGCGACGCCGAGTTCCTCCGCCAAACCTCGCCGCGCGCTGCCATAAAGCCCGGTGGCGTGCGCCTCATCGACCATGAGCCACGCGCCGTGTTTTTCCCTCAACTCCACCATGTCGCGCAACGGCGCATGGTCGCCGTCCATCGAGAAAGCGCTTTCCGTGACGATCAGCGTGCGCGGTTTGCGGTCCGTCTGGACAAGGGCGGGCGCGGAATGGCGGCCGTCGGCCCAGCGGAGAATTTTCTCCAGATCATCCATGTTATTGTGGCCGAAGACGCGCAGCTTGGCCCCGCTCAGCCGCGCGGCGTCCACGATGCTGGCATGCACCAGCTTGTCCAGGACGATGACATCATTGCTGTCCAGCAATGCCCCAATCACCCCCGTGATGGCGGCGTAGCCGGAGGAAAACGCCAGCGCGGCCTGCGTGCCTTTGAAGGCGGCGAGCGTCTCATCCAGCTCGTGATGCGGGCCGAGGGAACCGCAGATCAGGCGCGAGGCGCCGGCGCCGGCGCCAAATTGCCGGATGGCCTCGATGGCCGCTTCCTTGAGCGCGGGTTCATTGGCCAGTCCCAAATAATCGTTCGAGGAAAAGTTGAGAAAAGGTTTGCCGTTAATATTGATGTGCGGCGATTGCGGCGAATCAACGCGCCGCAATTCGCGGAACAGGTTCTGTTGGCGAAGGTCGCTTAAACGTGAAACCAACTCTTCATTGAACGCGTTCATCCTCCAGAAATGACACAACGGGGGAAAGTTGGCGAGCGTTCAATTTTCACCCCGTCATTCCTCCTTTACCGCGGCCAGTTTGGCGGCGGCGGCGTCCCGGACGGTCACCATGGCCTTGAATTTCCATTCCTTGCCCGCATCAATCGATGCCGTGTAATCGGTGGCCGTGCCGACTTTCCCGCCCGCGGCGTTGAAGACGTCCAGTTCCACTTTTACCCCGAAACGCTGGTGATCGCTGGTATTGCGCAGATGGCCGGCTGCATAGATCAGATGGCCTTCGGACGCCTTTTCCAGCGTAACCGGGCCGGCCACCAACCCGTGCCACGGGTCGGGCGGAACAACCGGCGCAACCACGGCCGGCGCGGCTGGTTTGGGCGCAGGATTGTCGCCCCGCTCCGGCTGGCTTTCCGCGACGGGCGCGGGGGCCGGGACGGCGGGGCTTTGGGGAAGCTGCCAATGCCAATAAAAACCAGCCCCGGCGATGGCCGCAATGAGCGCCGCGATGAGAAACCCCCAAGGTCCCTTCTTCCGTCCCGGTGCGCCGCCATCGGCGACCGTCGCGGTGCGGGCGGCGCAGACCAGGAGCGTGGGCCATTTGCAATGCGGACACGGGACAGTGTTGCCGGCGCCCTCGCTGGGAAATTCGATGCGCCCTCCGCAGTGCTGGCAGACGCATTTGGAATGGCCTTGCAACATTTGGAATTGGACGGCGGTTCATTGGGCGGCATTCAGCCGGCCCTCCGCAACACTCAAATCCAGAAAATGAATTAACGCAATACGCTTTTGCATTCCTTGTTCCTGTCCTATACTGGGCGGGCATGCAGGAACTATTTCCGCTGGAATCATCATGGGTCGTCGCCCTGGCGGCGGGCGCGATCGCGCTCATCATGCTGCTCTGGCTGGCCCGCTCGCTGCCCGGCCAGAATATCGCGATCATTGCGGGCGGCTTGCTGGCGGGCCACGCGCTGCTCGATTTTTTTCTGGCCAAATATGCGCGAATCGAAATTGTAGGCCAAATGTGGTGTTACCTGGCCGGGTCCGCATTGTTATGGCTGGCGGTTGTACTGTCTCTGCGCGGAGTCGCGCAATTCATCATGCGCCCGTGGCGCGGGGGCACTTACTATGGCGTCTGGGTCATCGGCATGGCCTCCCTCTTCACGGCCGCGTTTCAATTTGGCTGGCCCTGCGTTCTCAATCTGAATCCCGAGGTTGATCCCATTCCTCCGGAGAGGGCGGCCATCATGGGCTTGATTCGCGGCGCGGCCACGGCGTTGCTTTTGACCGGGCTTGTGCCCTGGTTTATTCACAAGCGGCCCGTCTCGCGCAAAGTGCGCTCAGAGCTTGCGCAACAACCAGAGCAGAAAACTCAGTAGAACGCTCACCAGCAGGCAGGTCATCAGCGGGAAATAAAAACTGACGCCGCCCCTGGCGTAATGAATGTCCCCCGGCAGGCGGCCCAGCCAGTTTCGGCCGACCCCCGCCCACAACAGCGCCCCCGCCGCCGCCATTATCAGGCCCGCCACCACCAGGATTTTCCCAAGCTCGCTCATTTATTCCGCCACCGCGATCTTCTCAAAACTCTCCTCGATGAACGTGGTGTTTTGGATTTTCGACAGGCGGGCGTAAAGGCCGTTTTGTTCGATCAGTTCCCGGTGCGAGCCGCGTTCCACGATCTCGCCATGCAATAGCACCAGGATTTGATCGGCTTTGACGATGGTGCTCAGACGATGGGCTATGACAAAACTGGTCCGGTTGGACATGAGCCGTTCCAACGCCTCCTGGATCAGCTTTTCCGTGGCGGTATCAACGCTGGCCGTGGCTTCGTCCAGTATCAGAATCGGCGCGTTTTTCAGAAGCGCGCGGGCAATGCTCACGCGCTGCTTCTCGCCCACGCTGAGCCTGACGCCGCGCTCTCCCACCCGCGAATTGTAACCCTCCGCCAGCCGCTCAATGAATTCGTGGCAATTGGCCGCCTGCGCCGCCCCCGCCACTTCCGCCTCCGTGGCGTCGAGCCGGCCGTAGCGGATATTCTCGCCGACGGTGCCATTGAACAAAAACGCCTCCTGGCTGACAACGCTGATCTGCGCCCGCAACGAGGCCAGCGAGACCCGCGCCGTGTCCTGCCCGTCGATCAGGATGCGGCCGGAGGCGGTTTCGTAAAACGCCGGCAGCAAATTAACCAAAGTGGATTTGCCCGAGCCGGTCGGGCCGACCAGGGCGATCATTTGGCCGGGGGCGGCTTCGAGCGAAATGTTCTTCAGCGCCGTTCGCTCGCCGGCGTAACTAAAATGTACGCCATCATAATTCACCGCGCCCCGCACCGGCAGCGCCAGCGTCCCCGTGCGCGATGCGGACCGCCCTTCCTCCGTGGCATCCATTATATCAAAGACCCGCTCCCCCGCGGCGCGCGCCGCCTGCAACATTTGATTCAGCCCGTGCAAACGCCCCAGCGGTTCGTAAAAAAGCGACAAATACAAAACAAAACCCACCAACTGGCCGACGCTCAATTTATGGGCCGCGACCAGCGAACCGCCGAGCCACAGCACCAGCGCGATGCCCAGCGACGCGGCAAAAGTCATGGCCGGCGAATAGACCGCCCAGACCCGCATCACGCCCAGCGTGCCCCGCCGCAGATCATCGGCCCGCCGGTCGAACCGCTCATCCTCATGTTCCTGCCGCCCAAAAGCCTTGATCTGGCGGATGCCCTGCAAGCCATCCATCAGAAAGGCGTTCATGGCGCTGGCCGCCCGGCGTTGCGCCCGGTAACGGCGGTGCGCCGTCAGCGTGTAGCACAGCGTGCCGCCCGCCAATATGGGAATGGGCGCCAGCGCCATCCACGCCAGCACCGGATTCTTGTAAAACAAAATGATCAGCACCCCGATGACGCTCAAAGACGCCACCGTGCCCTGCTCGGTCCCGTCGATCAACACCCGCTCCACCGCGTTGACGTCTTCCACCACCCGCGTCATCAAATCGCCCGAGGCACGCTGGTCGAAGTAGCCCACCGGCATCCGTTGCAGATGTTTGAAAACGTCGCGGCGCATGTCGTAGATGACATTCTGTTCAAAGAAATTATTGACCCAGATGCGGATGCCGTTTAACAAATCCCGCATGAAGAAGGCGCCGGCCAGCCCGGCGGCCAGCCAGGCGTAGCGGGTCGTTGTGCCGTGAATGATGTCGTCGATGACCCACTGGACCAATTGGGGAAAGGCCAGGGAAAAGGCCAGCGATCCCAGCGCGCAGGCAATGTTGCCCAGCGCCAGGGCGCGATATGGACGCAAATAGACCGCCACCCGCCGCACGACTTCCAGCGTCGAGCGCGAGCGGGCGTTCAATGTTGCGTCCTCGTCCGAATTTGAATGCCGGTGCATCGGCCCTATTTTAGAGGGTTCTGGAAGCAAGAGCAAATTTCCCTTAAGTGGATTGAAAAAACTTTCCCAATCAGTCACTATGCGGCCAGGCGATCTGGAATGAACATAAAAGTCAAATTGGGCTTGTATGCCGTGCTGCTGATTTTGGCGGCGGGATTTGCATGGGGCTTCTTTGCCAACTACACGAGCAGTACACGGCAACCGGCGCCCCCCGCCGCTGAGGAGATCCCCGCCCCTGCGACCAACCGCGCTGGTCCTCCTGCGGCTGCGTCGGAGCTTTCCACAAACCCTCCCGGCCAAAACGGCCCGGACACTTCCAACACAACTGCCGCCGCTCCACCCGCCCCGGCTCAAGTTCCTGCTGCAACGGCTGCGGCCAACACCACCCCGGAACACGGCAGACAGGGAGCCATGATCGGCTATCTCGCGGCCCTGATCGGCGCGCTCGCCGGCTTGGGAATAATGATTGCCCATGACGTCACGCAATTCCTCGGCAACGTCGCCATTGATGCCCTCCTCGATGTCGGAGGCGAAGGGGAGCGCGACCCCGATTACGAAAAGGCCGAGCAAGCCTGGGCCAAGGGCAAACATATGGACGCCATCAATCTTTTGCGCGAATTTCTTGCAAAAAAACCGCGCGCCCAATACGCCGCCCTGCGCATCGCGGAGATTTATGAGAAAGACCTGAACAATCCCGTGGCCGCTTCCTTGGAATACGAAGAGATCCTTAAGCAGAAATTGCCCGACGAGCGCTGGGGATGGGCGGCGGTGCATTTGTGCAACCTTTACTCCAAACTAAACCAGCAGGACAAAGCCAGGGATTTGCTCAAGCGCATCGCGGAAGAGTATCCCAACACTGCCGCGGCCAAAAAAGCCCGAAGCCACCTCGGTTTGTCCGAACCGGAACCCGAATCCACCCTCCCTCATGAGAGTACCGGGAATGACACGGATCCCGGCGGGAGCGCAAAACCCGCCGGAAATGAACAGCCCGCCCCCGCCTCCGCCCCGCCCAAATCCAACCTGCCTCCCGGCTTCCGTCCGAAGACTTAAAGGCCTTCCTCCTCCTCATAATATTCAACAGAGCCAGGCATATAGCGCCACTATCAAACCAATGGCTGTCGCTAGAATCACGCTGTGCTTCAGCGCAAACCGAAAGAGCTTCGCCTCGTCGGAGGTGGGCAGCCCGGTCGCTGCCACTGCCACGGCGATGCTGGATAAGCTGATCATCTTGCCCATCACGCCGCCGCTGGAATTCGCCGCGGCCATGAGAATGGGATCATACCCCAACCGCCGGGCGGTCTCCACTTGCAGATTGCCAAAGAGAGCGTTCGACGACGTGTCGCTGCCAACCAGGAACACCCCCACCCATCCGAGCAGGGTTCCGAAGAAGGGAAACGCGCGACCCGTCGAGGCAAACACCAGTCCGAGTGTGCCCGTGGCCCCGCTGTAATTCATCAGGGACGCAAACGAAAGCACCACCACAATGGTCAGGACAGGAAGAGCCAGTTGCCGCATTGAGATCGTCAGAACCTTGCCAGCCTGCCTCCGCGTTACCCGGAGGAACAAGCCCGACCACAGCGTGGCCAGCGCGCAGGCCGTTCCCGCCGTCGTCATCCAATTCAGCATATATAAGCAATTATGCAGTCCCGGCCATTGGAACTTCATCGTCACCCGGTCCAACGGTTCCTTCACCATGTCCAGCCCCCACAGAAACACCAGCAAAACCAGCAGCAGATAAGGAAGCCAGGCCACGAATACCTGTCGGGCGCTGTGCCGCGCCGGCTTTGCGCAGGCCTCTTCATTGGCCAGCTTAAAATTATCCTTGGGCTTCCAGAGCTTGAGGAGAACGACGAGCGATCCCAACGCCGCGAGCGAACTCAGGATGGCGGTGAGTTGCGGCCCGTGAAAGTTCGAAACCAGGTACTGCGCTCCGGCGTAGGCGATTCCGCACACCAGCGCCGCAGCCAGCACACCTCGCAAGGCTGGCAGGCCCCCCATGACGAGAATCAAATAGGAGGGAATGATCATCGCCGCCGGCGCGCAGATTCGGCCCACCCAACTGCTCAAACCCCGCACCGGCAGCCCGGTGACAGCCGCCAGCGTTATGATCGGGATGCCGATCGAGCCGAAGGCCACGGGAGCCGTGTTCGCCAGCAGGCAAAGCGCTGCGGCATAAAAACGCGGGAACCCAAGCCCTGTCAGCATCGCGGCCGCCACTGCGATCGGAGCGCCAAACCCGGCCGCGCCTTCCAGAAATGCTCCGAAAGCGAAGGCGACCAACAGGGCCTGCAGACGCCGATCCTGAGTCAAGCCTCCAATCGAGTCCTTCAATATCTCGAAGTTGCCCGTTTCCAATGTGAGCCGGTAGAGTGTGATCGCCCAGATGACGATCCAGGCGATGGGAAAGAGGCCAAAGGCCGCGCCATAACTCATGGCTGCGAACAACGCTCCGAACGGCATCTCATAGGCGAACCGGGCGACCACCGCCGCCGTGCCCAATCCCGCCAGAGCCGCCACCCACGCCGGCGTTCGTTTCACGCCGAGCAGAAAAAGCACCGCAAAGATTGGCAGCGCCGCGACCAGCGCGGACAAACCCAGAGATCCGCGGAGGGGAATGCTGTTGTGTTGCCACATAGGCAGGGAAAAAATGGTCGGGGCGGTGAGGTTTGAACTCACGACCTTCTGAACCCCATTCATAGGCCGCTCCTATGAGAAAATGCTTGCAGTTGACGATATGCCATAGAATGTCAGGTACTGTTTTATTTCGCGGTTGGCAGGACATCGCGCACGGCGTCGGTCAACTGTTTGGCGCTGGGCAATCGGCCTTTGAACTGATGGGGCAACTTGGGCTGGAGTTGGTATTCGGCCACCCCGATGGGATTGGTTTTCGTCTTAAGGGCGAATTCGACCTCCACGTCGTCTTTTTCCGCGCAAAGGATGATGCCGATAGAGGGCTGATCATCGGGAGCTCTTTCCTTATCGTTCAAAAGATTTAAGTAGAAATCCATCTTGCCGGCGTGCTCCGGCTCGAATGCAACGGTTTTCAAGTCAAAGGCCACCAGCGCTTTGAGAAATCGGTGATAAAAAAGCAGGTCCACAAAATATTCCTTGCTGCCGAGGGCGAGACGATATTGCCTGCCGATGAAGCAGAACCCATAGCCGAGTTCCAGAATAAACCGCTGCAGGTGTGATATAAGACGGTCTTCCAATTCGCGTTCTTTCATCGCGCGCCCAATCCCAAGAAATTCCAAATTGTAGCTGCTCTTGATCATTTCGTCGGCTTGATCCGCCAGTTGTTCGGGCAGGGCGAGCGCAAAATTGTGGGTCTTCCTGTCTTCTACTGCCCGTTCGAAGGCGCCGGCTTTGATCTGGTTGAACAATACACTCCGGCTCCAGCCGAGTTGAGCAGTGGCCTGGAGATAATAAAGGCGGGCGGCAGGCTCGATGATTTTGTTCAGAATCAGCAAGTGTTGGCCCCACGGAATTTCCGCGACAAGCTGCTGAAGAAATTGAGCGCGACTATCCATCGGCTGCAATTTGGCTGCAGGCTGTAGCCAAAATGATGGATCTGAATAGGCGGAATAGAATTGTCTGATGCTGCGCAGGTTTCGCGGCGAAAAGCCTGATGCGCGAGGGAATGCTTTTTGAAGATCCCGGGAGATTTGGTCAATCACGGAATCGCCCCACCCCGCTGTCTGTTGTTTTTCAACAATGCCTTGTCCAATGTCCCAGTAAAGATGGATCAATTCATTGTTTACCGCTCGGCCCGCCGAAATTCGAGCGCGGAGAACGCGTTCCTTCAGACTGACAAGGAAGGCCAGATATTCAGAATGTGACAATAGCGTTGGCATGGGTGCTTGCTCGATGGAATTTTGGATTCGTTCTCTAATCACGCATGCATGGACTCAAATATCTGCAAAATCGTGCATGAAGGGCAAGTTAAACTCTGTCATCAGTCGCTTAATGCGGGAATGAAACTCAACATCACTTGCGCGGCTTGCCATTGCCTCTCCTTTGGGCGGAACACAAATAAATGCAACCGCTGGAATTACCTGGCTCTGAGGCGGTTCTCGCGATGAATGAGCGCGGCCAAAATAGAATCCAGAATTTGATCGAGACGCTTGCCTGCGTCTTCCGTCAAGAATCGCAATACAAAATATCCATTTTGCTGCAGGAGGGCGTCCTTCCGCCGATCCCGCCGATACGCCTCAGCGTCAGCCAAATGCTGCGCGCCATCCAACTCAATGACCACACCGGTCTCGGCGCTTAAAAAATCCACCTCCATCTTTCCATTGCCGTCGAATGAAATCGGCAACGCCACATTCAAACGAAAACGATCGGACGTTGCGGGCAAAGTTTGCAGCCGACGAAATAGAAAGGCTTCGCTGGCGCTTCGGGAGCGATCTTCTCCCTCGGCATTGGCAGCGGGAAACCGGGCCGCATGCACGAACAAATTCGCCAACGGAACGTCCACTCCATCGCGAATAAGCCGGCGAACGCTGGCCGCGTAATCCTTTTTCCATTCTGGATCTATTGGAAGTGGGACCTCGGCCGGCCAACCTGGCAGGGCGCTGCCAGGCAGAAGGATGGTGTAGCCGAGCGATTCATACCCACGGCACCTTCTGTCGAACATTCTGGAAAGCATCGGAACATTCAGGTCGGCGTAGTCATAGACGCGCACTTCGCGTTTGCCTTCGTGCAGACGATGAAGCCGGCCGACATACTGCGCAATCGTCCCCCGCCATGAAACCGGCAAAGCCAAAAATAACGTATCCAATCGAGGATCGTCGAAGCCTTCACCGATGTATTTTCCCGTGGCCAGAACCGCCCGCCCCACCGTCTTGGGGATTTGGGCCAATTGGGCGAGGGCGGTGGCCAATACCTTTTTGCTTTGCCCTCCCTGCAAGAGAATCAAGTGTGGAATATGAGGGGACAGAAGTTGAGCCAAACGTTGGAGATGTTCTATTCGTTCAGTGAGCACCAAAGGTGATCGTCCGTCGTTCATGCTGCTTGTGACGTCCGCACAAATCATTTGATTGCGCTTATCGTCATTCCACAAAGCCTCATACAATTGTTGAAATTCCGCGCGCGGATCGGGATCGGACAGATCGATCGCACGAAAATTGGTCGGGCGGACCATGACATGATGCGTGAAAGGTCTCGCCGCCGCCTGGGTCTTCGCGTCCACGCGATGTCGAACCGGCCCGCACTGCATAAAAATGATCGGGTGGTGCCCGTCCTTGCGAGTCACCGTGGCGGACAGACCGGTGATGAACTTTGCTTTGGCGCGCCGCACGGCCAATTCAAAGCTGCGCGCCGAAATATGATGACATTCATCCACAATGAGATGCCCGTAAGCGGCCACACGATCGTCCACCACTTCCTGGCGAACGAGACTTTGCATCAGGGCAACGTCCAGCGCGCCCGTCAGCTTGTTGCGTCCACCGCCCAATCGCCCAATGGTCTTGGCCGCCACACCCAGAAACGAGGATAAACGCTCAATCCACTGTTCGAGGAGTTGCTGGCGGTGAACCAAAATCAGAGTATTGACGCCGCGCCGGGCAATGAGCCAGGCCGCAACCACTGTTTTGCCAAAAGCCGTGGTCGCCGCCAGAACGCCCGTGTCATGCCTGAGCAACGCTTCAGCGGCAGCTTGCTGATCGGGCCGCAATGTGCCATGAAAAGCAACCTTCAGAGGCACGCCGTTGAAGCGTTCATCGCGGAGAATCGGTTGAATGTGGAGAGACCCAAGCATTGCCTGAACTTCATCCAGACACCCTCGCGGCAGAGCGAAGTGCTTTGGGTGATCCTCAGCGCAAGAAACGATTCTTGGCTTGCCGTAGGTCGGCAGTCGCATGGCTTGCGCGCGATAGAACTCGGGATTTTGAAATGCGGCCAAACGCAGCAATCGGTTGCGCAGCCCCGGCACAAGGTTTTCTTTGGCGATATAGATTTGGTCTCCGAGAATTACCTCAAGCTTGTCCGGAAGTGGTCCGGGGATGGGTGGTTCCTTTCGGCGACGCGATGGGGGTGCCGTCCAAGGATTGTCATCCTCCTCGTCCGCCAAGGGCATGCGAACACCAATAACCCGTCCTCTGGATTCCGCGTCGCGCACCAAAGCCTCGATTCGCGTCCGGCCTGTTCGCCGCACTGAGGCCAGGAATGCCCATTGATCGGCGAATGGCACGAATTGTTCGTCAAGGAAAACAGTGTTGCCGCGCTGCGTTGCCTTTTTTTGGAGAGGAAGCGCAATCAGATTCCCAAATCCGCCTCTGGGCAAGGTGTCCTGGTTGGGAAAAAGCCGATCGTAAGAATCGAGGCCAATTTCGGGCCGGTGCTCCATCGTCTCGGTGAGAAAGTGCGAACCCAGCTTGCGCGCGAGGATGGCGGGAATGGCGTCTTCAAAGAAAAGCCACACATGGCCGCCATTGCCGGATCGCGATCGTTCCAAGACGGCAGGCACATCAAGCCGCCGACACGTTTCGAGAAAAGCGGATGCATCCCGCTGCCAATCTTCGCCGTCGAAGTCCACTGCCAGAAAGAAACAAGTCTCGTCCTGCAACAGAGCATATACACCCATGACAAAATCGCCGCCCCGACCCTCCCGTCCCGAAAGATGCCAGCCAATCACTTCGTCGGTGATCTGAAGGAACCGACGATTTGGACATTCGGTGCATTTGATTCGCGGTTTCTCACAAACGCCACGACCCCATTCATCGGCGCACGCCGGGGAATAGCCGGACTTTCCAGTCTTACGGCTCTCGAAACGGCGGGGATAAATATCCTCCCGCCCGCGGAACAGAGATCGAAACAATTTGATCTTGGCTGCCGGTGGAGAATGGTGCGTGACTGTGGGGTTGGATGGTTCCAAACCGCCCGCTCTTGGAGTTAATGGCGGTGCCTCGTTTCCTCTGCATGGACCAATCGCTTCCACAGGGCAAACATAAGACAATTGAGGTCAAACTGGCGAATTCCTTTTTGGCATCCCCGGAAAGCAGGAAAAAAATGGTCGGGGCGGTGAGATTTGAACTCACGACCTTCTGAACCCCATTCAGACGCGCTAAGAGGAAGAACATTAATCGACTTGACACACCTCCAGTCCCCTCCAAGTACCCCGGAACTTGGAGCGACGTCTGAACCAAATTCAGAAGTCCCACCGTATCGGTGGCGGCCTCATGCATGGAGGTTGAACTGTTTGAGGGAAAAGTCAAGCCAACGTCAATGAACCAAATATGCCAAAAGGCGAGCCTCGAAACTCCGCCGTCCAGAAGAACCATTTACTCAAAAGTCGACCCTGGAAAGTCCGGTGTCCAGCATAGCATTGTCCTCCAACCCAAAAGCGGGATTAGACGTTGTAAACTTGCAACGTCACGCAGATCAAGCAGCTTCCCACTCCCAAACACGCTTCGCCCCACGCGCCAGGTGGTCCAATTCCTTCTCTGAAAATGCGCCGACGATATCCACGAATATCCGGTTTCCTTTGCGGGTTACCAGGCACCGGGGATCGAGGTGGGTGTGCATGCGTTGCTCGATCTCCAACCTGTAGTCATCCATCGCCACCTTTGATTCCCCCTTCCCCATTGTCAGCGTTGCCAGCCTTTTGGTTTGTTCCTTATAATTTACAACCCCAGCCCGCAGCAGCAAATACATGCGGCGGTCGTGTCCGTAAAGTGATTTCCAAGTTCCCGCCCGGACATATTCGACCAGAGCCGCTAAATCCTCAGGGGAGGCGTGGTCAAGTTGGTCCAAATGGAGCAGCAGGTGACGCGCGTTCAGTTCCCGCTTGCGGGCTCCAACCGACCGGGCCGCATTTATTCGGGCATTTTCGAGTGTCAGATTCTTGCGTTTCATCAGGCCTTTGCCTTCCCGGTTGATACCGCGAAGCTTGCTTCGTTCGTTTTGTTTCTCATGCGTCAATGCCCCGGAGCTTGCTCCGGGGTTGTTTACTGACGTAGCCTATACTGTACACGATACTTTTTCAAAGCAAAAAGAATATGTTATGATTGACAGAGATGTTTTTTAGGCTGACTTTTGGTATGCGAATGGAATTTGAGGAACTTGATGGGCGGCCCTGTGACCTCGGTGTGATGATCCGCCGCCCATTGGAATGCCAGAGCCGGTTTAAGTGGCAGATGCAAGTTCTAATCCCTACGGTTCCGCGCAAACCATAGGCGCAAGGGAAAGATGGAAGCTTGATTTGATGATGTGCTTCCGAGTATATTTCCGAGCGTGTTCGACCTTGCTGAGATCATTCGCCAGCACGAGCGAGATGCTTTGGAATTCAAACGCGCCCTTTCCTCGCCGGAAAAGGTAATGCGAACGGTGGTCGCATTTGCAAATGGCGCAGGCGGACGGTTGCTCATCGGGGTCGAAGATGGGTTCCATAAAATCCTCGGTGTGCTGGATGCGGTCAAGACGGAGGAACAACTGGCAAATTTCATCTCGGATATTTGAAAGCTGAATCGTGACTGCCATGCCGGACTCCGACCAACCGCGCCAGCCACGCTCCAGCCGGACATGCCGACAGCCACCGCTGCCGGGATTGGCCGAGGCGCGGGAACCAGCGTCTTCTCTGCTCAACCTTCGTGTAACTTTCGACCAAATAAATGGCTTCGCGGAATTTGCCTGGACAGCGCCGGGTTCCATGGAAGCCGCCGCCGTTGGCCGGGTGCGTTGCACGGGCGCGGACCAGTTGACTTGGGAGGTGGATAAGAATGGCCAACGAGATGCGGCTGTTTCTTCCCATCACCGCAATTCGGTTCGTTCAGCGATGGAGCACTGGCTAAAACAGTTCCCCACGCGCCGCGACACGTTCACCGCATTTTGGATCAGAACGCAACCCGGCACAAAGAAACCTGTCCGTGTGCAGGAGCCGCCCTTTGGTCCAAACGAAGCGGCCTACCGCTGGATTGAGGACACCATTGTGGCGATGGCTAAGGCGCTGCGGTTACAGTTCTCCCCGCTGGGGCGAATGATGAAGGAGATGCCACCGGAAGCCCTTGAGGACTTTGAAAATCATGGACGCAGGTTGATGCGCAAAGAACAAAAGCGCGAGGAAGAAGTCGCCCGGCGGCGGGAGAACATGGAACGGCTCGCGGAGATGCGGCGCAATCTTGAGCAACGAAAAGCGGAGGCGCGCCTGGCGCTGGAGGCAAAGAAAGCCGCTGAAGCCAGAGCCAGGCTCAAGTCCTCCACCCCGGATTCGCCATCACCCCGCCAGCGGGATCTGCCTCCGCTGCCAGTGCGCTTTGAAATGCCGGCACTCGCGCTGCAAGAAACCGCATTTCCCCTGACGGATTTGCGCAGCTTTTTTCTCCGCGAACGTGCGGCCCTTTGGTGGGTCTCAAACCAATCGGACGATTTGCTCTGTTTGCCGCATTGCCGCATCGAGCGCCTGGAATACCAGATCCGCACCGCTTTGCGCGTGCTTGGCCCCTTGCGTGGCCGCGCCCTGCTTTCCGATGAAGTGGGTCTGGGCAAAACAATTGAGGCGGGACTCGTGATCAAGGAGTTGCTCACGCGCGGCATGGTCAAACGATTTCTTGTGCTCACCGTGCCTTCGCTGGTGGATCAGTGGGAGGAGGAGTTGGCCGATAAATTCGGTCTGGCCACGGTCACCACCAACCACGCCGGGTCGCGCGGGTACCCGCAAAAATTCTGGCGCGAAAATCCCGGCATTGTCGCCAGCCTTCACACCCTCAAACAGCCCGCCCAACTGGAGATCGCCCGACAGGTGCATTGGGACATTCTGATTGTGGATGAGGCGCACTATCTGCGCAACCGCGAGTCGCAGGCCTGGCAGGCTGTGAATGCGCTGCCACGCCATTTCTTGCTGCTGCTCACCGCCACCCCGGTGCAAAATTCCCTCGAAGAGCTCTACAACCTTGTCACCCTGCTCCAGCCGGGGCAGTTGCCGTCGCCAAAGGAATTTCGCGCGCGCTTCCTCGACCCCAAACGACCGCGCCAGCCCCGCGAGCCGGAGGAACTGCGCCGGTTGCTTGGCCAAGTCATGATCCGCAACACCCGCGCCACAGCCGGCCTGAAACTCCCGCCGCGCCGGGCCGAGACTGTCCTTTTTGAGCCGGAAGAAAGCGAGCGGGCGTTCTGGGGGCAATGGGACCGCGAATTGCGCGCGCGGCTTTCACAACTCCCCGCCAGCCAATCCAACCTCTGGGGCCGTTTGCTCCTGCAAACCGCCGGCAGCAGTCCGGCAGCGTGGCGCGCCGCGCTCCAAAAATTCCCGGACACCCACGCTGCCGGCGTCTGGCGTGAACAGGCGCCCCTCGAACAAAGCTGGTGCCGGAAATGCGAATTGATTCCACCTCTGGCCCAAGGCGAAGGCGGCGTGGTCGTCTTTACCCAGTTTCTGGAAACGCAGGCGGCGTTGGCGGAATTTCTGCGCGGCACCAATGTGGAAACTTTTGTCATCAACGGCTCCACTCCGGCGCCCGAACGCCAGCCCATCACCGAAGAATTTCGCAAGCGCGGGGGCGCGCTGCTGCTCACCCACAGCGGCACCGAGGGCCGCAACCTGCAGTTTTCCCATCGCCTCGTGAATTTCGATCTGCCGTGGAATCCAATGGAGATCGAGCAGCGCATCGGACGTTTGCATCGCCTTGGACAGCAACACCCGGTCCATATCTACAATTTCGTTCAAGCCGGAACGTTGCAGGAACACCTGCTGGCGATTCTCCAGGAAAAACTCAACTTGTTTGAACTGGTCGTCGGCGAAACCGGTTTGGTGCTGGGCGAACGCTTCGGCAGCGATGAGTTCGCCGAAGAAGTCTTCCGGCGCTGGCGGGAAAGTGAAGGCCGGGTGGCGGAAGCGATGGCTGGACTGGGCGACGAACTCGCCGCCGCACGCGATGCCTATGGCGAAGTGAAGCAACTCGACGCAACCCTTTTCGCGAAGGACTACGAATCATTATGACCAATCTGACCTTTATTGACCGGTTCCTGCCATGAAATTGAACCGCGCCACCCACGATCCCGGCCAATTGCTGGAATTTTACGAGGAAGGCTTGTCCGCGCTCGGCGCGTTATGTGAGCGCACCTGGCACGACCGTTTGGAAGTCGTCGCCGAAGGCCGCGCCGCCACACTCTGGAATCCCCAAGGGGCACTCCACGAAGTTGAATTGCATTTCACGCCAGCCGACACCACGTCAGCCCGCGACGCCGCCCGCGAAGTGTTTCCTGGCTGTCCCCTTACCTTTCAATTGGCCGAGGCCTTGCGACCGATGCCTTTGGCGCTCGAACGCTTCGTTCTGGCGGATGACGCAGCTTCGCGCCCGCCTGACTCCGCAGTAGCCGAAAAACTGTGGCGATCCCAGTTTGCCAACACTTCGCGCTGGCAGTTGGCCGCGCCGTTCAAGGCTGACTTTCACTTTTCACTGATCGCCGTCGCGCGCTGCGAAATCCAGGCCATGGACCAGCATTGGTCTTTGCATCGCCTGGCCATATCACTGCCCGGCGGAGAATCCGACGAAGCCCTGGCCCGGGATATAGGCTTCCACCAGGAAACTGCCGAATCCACCGCTGAGATCATCTGGCCGGCACTCCATCCGGCGCGATGGCGCGAACTGCTTCAACTGGCTCTTGAAAACGAAGTGGCTGGCGAAGTGGCCCGGGTGCGTGCCCGGCAGGAAAACAGCCTGCGCCGCGAACTGGAACGTATTGATGACTATTTCGAGAACTATGAACAGGAGTTGACGGCCCGCACGAAACGAAGTTCGAAGGAGAACGCCAGGACGAAAACGGCGGATCGTCTCGCCGCCGCGAAGGCCGAACATGGCCGGCGTCGCGCCGACCAGTTGGCGCGCCACGAAATTCACGTTCACCCCCATGTGGGCGCGCTGCTCCTGGTCGCCGAAAAGGCATGGCGCGCGCAACTGCAAGTTCAGCGGGCACACCAGCCACAGACCATTGATGCGCTTTTTGTTCCCCGCTCACGCCGGTGGGAATTGGACCCGCAAAAGCCAAAATAAACTCACGCAAATCACGGCACATCCGACCGATTCAGGAATAAGCCTTCCAAATTACGGATAAACTTGGCTTTGTGGGAATGAGTCGGGCCTTGTGCGGCCACGATCACGATAGCCCTTTAGAAAACGGCACCTGGCACGCCCTTCTGGCGAAAACCACTTTCGTTAACGCCGGCCAGTCAGAAACGGCCTTTCATTATGCCATCCTGGATTTCGAACTTGCGGCACCCGTGCCTTCCCCGCCATCGAAAATCATGGTGTGGGCGTTCCCGCGGCAACAGGAAATCGCGCCGTGATCCGCGTTGGGTAAATCGGTGGGACGGGCCGGCGCGCCAAGTGAAACCAAATTGATTCATGGTGGGGGTAGAGTAGGCAGGAGAGGTCGGATTGAGAGGCACAAGGCCAATGACCGACTCTCTCCCGCCCCTCATCGAACCGAACGGACGGATTTCCCATATTCGGCTCTCCGAACTCATTCATCGTCCAGCCTTCCAGCCCGGCGAGATCGGCAGGGCGTGGAGTCCATAGCAGGTATGCAACCGCTCCTCGGTGTAATGTTGCCAGAGGCCACGCCGGCAGGCGTGCTTGCGCCAGAGCCAGCGTCTGAGCCGATTCTGACTGTAGCTCCTCAGTTGCTTCATTATCCGAGTGCTGTTGCCATAGTGGAAATATCCCCCCCAGCCACGTAAAACCCGGTTGGCTTCCGCCACCACTTCCTGTGTCGGACGCCATAGCGTCCGGCGGTTCAGAATGGTTCCCAAGTTCTTGCGCAGGGCCGCCCGGCTTTTCTGGGCGGGTTCGACATGCAGGTATCCCCCAGGCCGCTGGCGATAACATCACCAAGTTAGGTTGAAACCCAGGAAGTTGATGCCCTGCTGGCGGATATTCACCAGCCGGGTTTTGGCTTCGTTGAGTGTCAGCCCCTTGGCTAGCAGCCATGCCTTGAGCCGTCGCAAGAGACCTTGGCTTTGTCCGGGGCGGCAGGCGATGACAAAGTCATCGGCGTAGCGCACCATCCGGGCTTGGCCGAAGGTTTTCTCGTTGACTCCGTGATCCAGCGGGTTGAGGTAGAGGTTGGCCAGCAGTGGCGAGATAACCCCACCTTGCGGCGTGCCGCAGCGGTTGGGCAGAACCCGTTTTCCACCGTCCTTGTCTTCCTCCACGACAGGTGCGCGCAGCCAGCTTTTGACCAACCGCAACAAACTCCCATCGCTCACTCGCCGGGCCACTGCCTTCATCAGTCCCCGGTGCGGAATCGTGTCGAAATATTTCGACAAATCCGCGTCGATAATTTCCACGTAGCCGTGATGCACGGCTTCCCTGATCGCCGCAATGGCTTGGTGCGCCCGGTGTTTGGGCCGGAAGCCGTAGGAGTGCGGATGAAAGTCCGCCTCCAAGATCGGCATCAACAGCAGACAAACAGCCGTTTGCACCACCCGGTCCTTGACCGTCGGGATGCCCAACGGTCTTTCCCCTCCGCTGCTTTTGGGAATCATCACCCGCCGCACCGGACTGGGCCGATACGTCTTGGCTTTGAGTTCTTCTTGCAGCCGGGCCAGCCATTGTTGGCGTGTGGCCGGGTCGGCGTTGATGGCAGCCAGACTCTGGCCGTCCACCCCCGCTTCCCCGCCGTTTCGTAGTTGCGTGGCCAAGGCCGTGTCGAGCACGTCCTTGCGCAGCAACTCCCCGTATAGACTCCAGAACCGATACTTCGGTGCTGATTTGGCTTTCCGATAGAGCGTGATTTGAAGCTGCCGAACTTTGTCCGGGGTTGCTATCCGGGTTGCCCCGGCCATCCCCGCGTCCTTCGCTTCGCCTCTCCGCATTGAGCAAGTGTTCCCCCTTCGCGCCAACTTTTGTGCCATTTCTTGCGCTGTCTCTCGCAATTCCTCACGAAAGACCTCATCAAGACAATGCAAGTCCACGCTACTATGGGGAACTCCGACTTCTCCGGCGACGCCGCCCGCCTCACTGGCAAAACCAGCTTGCACGGTCGATTGGGTTTTGCACCCATCACCGGAGATCTCCCAGCTTACCTTGGTTGAACTTACAGACGTGCCGTCCACGCCGACCCCGCCGGAGCGTTGAGGAAGCACTGGCTGTTGCCCAGCCTCCTCCCTGCGGCCTTCGCCGTTCGAGTAGCGGCTCGGCTTATCTCCGGTTCTTTGCATTTCAGGGCTCATTGGATGTGGTTCAGTTTCATTACGGCCCATCTGTTCATCTTCCTCAGCTTCCAACCCCGCCTCGCGGCGACGCTGTTGAGGTCGTGTTCCGTCGTGAACAGCCCAACTCGACGGGCGGGACTTTCACCCGCGTTCCAACCAACTTCACTGGCGCAACACTCGAACTTGCATATCGAGTCCCGCCATAGAACCTTTCCACTTTATAGGGCACAAAGACGCCTTCCCGCACGTTGACAGGGGTGACTGTTGTAACTTTTGATGTAACTATTTGACATCACTTCGACGGCTATCAAACTCGCCGTTTTTGGGTGTGCTGCGAGTTCCTTGCCAACTGCGTTCCCAGAACTGATTTCAGATCATGTCCTTGGATTGGCGCCAGGAGTACCGGGTGTGGTATCACGGCAGTTGGTCACGACGCCGCGGCGGCTTTCATCGTGAGCGGGGACACTGGGCGCTGATCGAGTGGTTTATTGCTCCAGAGCATATTGAAGGTTGAATAACCGATTCCGCAGGCCCGGCAGGCATTTCACGACCTCGTTTTCACCCTGCTCAACCCCGGATGCCGATTTGTGCTAGCAACGACTTGACGCCGTTCCAAGTGATCCCCACACCGATGCATAGCATGATGAACGCAGAGAGCCGCACCACCACCATCATGCCCGTGTGCCCGATCCTTTTGCCGACCCGCTGGGCGTAGCGATATGCCAACAGAATTGACAGCGCGATGACGCCGGCTCCGATGACGGAGGCGAGCAGCTGGATCATCGCGTGTTCGAACGTGTGCGCATGATTGGCCCCAACGGTAATGGCCACCGAGATCACCCCGGCATCAATTGTCAGAGGCATGGTCAGCGGGGAAAAGGCACGTCCCAGCGCCATGAGATTGGCGTGGACCGGGTCTATTGTCACATCCGCCGGTTTTGGGTTCTCGGCCAGGAGTTTCCAGCCCAGGGCACAGACTACGGCCCCCCCCCGCCACCTGCACCACAGGTATCGAAAGTCCGAACAAACGAAGGACGAACGAGCCAAGCAACATTGACCCCAGCAATAAAATGAACGAGTAGAAAGCGATGCGTTTCGCCAGATCGGCGCGCGTTAATTCATCGCAGCCGGGAGTCATGGCCAAAAAAATCGGGGCGTCGCCCAGTGGATTAACAACGGGCAGCACAGCGCCGACCATCAGCAGGATCGCACCAGTAAGTTGGCCGAAGTCAGACCAGATCATCGGGTCGCCTTTACCATGGTGGATTTTTCTAGACGCCCACCGAACGTGTAGCCCATGGCCGAAAGCAGTTTGTCCGGAAAATCGGCATCGCCGCGCGAACTAAATCGCTCATGGAGCGCCGTGGTCAGCATAGGCACCAGCACGCCTTCATCAATGGCCGCTTTGCTGGCCAACCGGCCTTCGCCCGAATCGAAGACGCGTCCGGCAAATCCAGCGAGTGCCGGCTGTTTTGCCAGCGCATCCGCCGTCAAGTCCAGATGGCAATAGTCACGACCTGCAAAGATTTGTAGAAACTGATCCAGTTTCATCTTAAAGAAACCATCGATCATGCGAATAAACTGGAAACAGGTTTTAAGTCCTTCGGCGCCACAATTAAAGCGAAGAAGCGCCAATCCACCATCGGACTTCCGAAAGAGATAAGATGAATATCCAAGATCATTTTCCCAGATACTTTGATGGGTTGCGTAGCCGATCGAGCCGGTCTAATTCATATTCGTTCCGCACGACCTCCCGCCGTCGACTTTGCTCACGGGCATTCGCGACAGTTTGAGGGCGCAACCAAGCCTGCTTGACCAGTTGGATGACGGTCAGGCACACATGCTTCAACTTATTCATAGGCAGGGCTTTTTTTATTGTTTTTGGTTGCGGTCGAACAGCTTTTGTCATGCCGGTAGCTCCCCTTCACAAGCGCGTCGGCTCGCAACCCTATCGTCAAAGCGACTTGGGTTTCATAACCAGCAACACGATCCCGCCACCGATGAGCGCAAGTGCCGCGACAACCTGCGGGATAAATAAATGGGGAGTGGTCTGCAGAATGCGCAGGCCGCGGAAATCGACGGCCTCTCCCGGGGTCGTGAAGGCGATGCCCGAGTAACCAAGCATCACGATGCCCAAGATGACCAGAATGACAGCAACGATCGTTCTTGTGTTCATATCGAATCTCCAGTTTTCGTGCTTCGGTTAATAGCCTTTGAAACCGATCGTTTGCGTCTGCTGAAGACGTCGATGAACACCATGATGACGGCAAGTCCAAGCAGGATGTTAATCAATCCGCCCATCACATAACCGCCCAGTATGGCGAGCAACCATAGAACGAGCAATACTACCGCAATTGTGTATAACATTTAGTTTTCCTTTGTGTCGTTTGTCTTTTGCCTTCGGCACATGATCAGATTAATTGAGGAGCCAGGTCATTGCTATGGGGGTGAACACCCCATAGCGGACGTACCGTTGCACAGCCTATTGTCCCAGTATGAAGAATAAAAAATTCTCCCAAGACCAAAACCAAAAAACGGTTGGTGTCTCACGGCCGGCCGCGGTTGCGGACTTAAACCACAACAAAACTGGTTTTGCACCGTCAGCGGACGAAGTGGCCAGAAGGGCCTACTTTAGTTATGTGAACGACGGTTCGCGGCCAGGCCACGACGTGCAACACTGGCTGGCAGCCGAGGCCCATTTGATTGCGGAACGCGACCGCACCCGTGTTCATGGCTTTCACAACCATTCGTAAAACAATATTCACAGCCAACAAATATAATACCATTATGAATACCCGCATCATCGATCGAGATCTGACTAAACAAGCCCCGCACAGCCCGCGTGAACGTATCTCCGGATTCGCCATCGCCAGCCGTGCCGTGGACAAATGCCGCGCCAGCCTGGCAGGAACACTGGGCGAATATCATTATGATTGTCCGCTGGACAACATGCTTTTCAGTTTCAAGGGCATCAACGGCGCGCAATTCAAAGCAACCGTTCAAGCCTCGAAAAAGTATGAAGATGTCGGCGCCTGGCTGCAGACGAACGGCACGGCAAGAACGCCGGCCGAAATCAAAATCTGATCGGATGAAATGGAAGCCGGCAGCATGATGAAGAATCCCGAAAAGCGCGCTTACTTCATGGAGAACTGCTCCAAGCTCGGGCTGAATCCGGAGACAACCAGCACGTTCGACTGGCTCGAAGCGGACGACCACGCGAGCTTCAGCCGCAAGTCTTCGTAACGCCTTTTTGCTTTCCACCAAGGCAAGCCCAAATTTATGAAAGTTTCCATCACCAAATGCGAGGCCACACACCAGACTCCTGTCGTCCCAAGAGCAATCCACCAACTACAGACCGACTCCAAGGAAGCCACCCCAAACCCAGAATCTCAAACCACGCGTGAGGATTGTGGCTTCAGCCAGAGAGAGAAAACGCATAACTCACAAACATTTTTCCGCATTTGCGGCAATTTTAGCCTATGAGCGTAAATCCATTGAAGCAAGGCCTCTTGACCGAAAACTCCGCCGGCATCGGCACGGTGACGCGCAACATGGTGCGGGAGCGTGCGATTGAGTTGGCCGCCATCAACGGGCATTCCACGCAGGAGGTGTCAAAATCCGACTGGGACCAAGCCAAACGGGAATTGACGGGCAAACCGGACACGGACCCGAACGAAGCGGCGCTTGAATCAGCGCCGGAATCCGAACGTTGGGACCCAGTGTCCGGCTCAACAGGGCACAAAGTGCCAGCGGCCCCCAGCGCCGATGAGGACGAAGAGGGGCGGAGCGACAATGAGAGACTGGTTGGAGAAGGCATCGAGGGGGCGGAACATGATCAAATGCGTCAAGCCAGCCTGAAGCGAGACACTTGAAATCGCATCATCTTTTTGAATCAAAAATTCTATGTAATTAACTCAGAATGTGTTCGTGAATCGGCTGGGGGCACCGGCCTTGATGGCTGCCACGTTGGGCCTGCTGGTCGCAGGGTGTGCGAGTCAATCCACTCCTCCCTACCAACCGCCAACCAGTCAAACCGTTTCCGCTTCGCCCGCACTGACAAGTGATCAGATGGCCAAACTATGCCAGGAGGCCCCGGACACCTGTCGTCGAGTCCAAACAGGCCAACCGTTGCTTGTGGCCGACGTGAAAGCCATGGCCAAGATTGGGTTCGGTTCGGATGCAATTGTCACCCTGGTTCGGAACTCGCGCACCGTGTTTCATCTGACCGCCAACGTCATTATTGATTTGAAAAATTCCGGCGTCAGCGAACAGGTTATCGATTTCCTGATCAGCACGCCGAATTCGATTGCCGGCTCGACGCCTGTGCCCGAGCCACAAACGAGTCCCTACACGGTGCAGGTGCCGCCGCCCTCTCCTATTGACGAAACCCCGCCTCCGACTCCGGGACCGGACTATGCTTGGGTTGACGGCGATTGGATATGGAACGGAGGTTGGGTGTGGGTGGGTGGACACTGGGCTCTCCCGCCGTTTCCTCATGCTTTCTGGTTTCATGGCGGCTGGTCTCGAGGCTGGGGCGGCCTGCGGGGCGGCTTTCATCGTGAGCGGGGACATTGGCGCTGATAGAGTGCTTTATGCGGGAAGCTGCTCCAACTGCGCGCCTTCACGCTGGAGGAGGACGGCTTCGACCCGCGGCACGCACGCGGCTGTTGACGCGGCGGTGAATAATTTGAAAATTGCAGCGGGCGCATTTGATGAGAGAGTCTTTCGGGACGTCGTCCACCTCCTGCACCAACCCGCACGTTTGACATGCCACCAATTTGTCCATTTACTCGTTTAATCCCCAATGGCTGTAAGCATCGTAACGCTGGCCGTGGAGTTCGTGGAGCACTGGCGCGACGGTGCCGGCGTGTTCCGCGATCAGCTTCATGGAAGAAGCTCGGGATGCGACTGGCCGCTTGCGCTTCTGCGGGATAAAATCCAATTGGGCCTTGCGCGATTCATCCGGGGCAATGGCCACCTCGAACAATTTCGCCGGACGTTCAAGAAGCTCAACCGTTTTCATACGTTTCACATACTGAGAGGCCATCATGACAGAAAAGTAATGCGGGCTCTATGGGGTGTTCACCCCCATATGAGGACAAAACCTGCTCTTCGGTTCCAGCCGCAACCCTAAAGGGTGGTCACCTGGACGCTGCTCTCAACAATGCTCGTGCTGATGGCATAGCGCGTAAGGCCAGCGGTGTCGTGGATGTTGAGCTTGGTCATGAGACGCTCGCGATGCTTCTCAACAGTCTTCATGCCGATGCCGAGTTCCACCGCGATTTGTTTGTTGGCTTTGCCTTCGGCGATCAGCTGGATCACCTCCACTTCGCGCGAAGTCAGGCGGTCTTTGCGCGGCTTCGACCGTCCGGCTCGATCCAACGATTTTCGCTCGCGTTCAGGAAGACGCCTCGTCATGAACGGGCCGAAAAAGGTATGCCCCTTGTTGACTTCCCGAATCCCCGCGGACAGAACACGGGCGGAGGCTTGTTTGAGCAGAAATCCCACCGCGCCGGATTCCGTTGCGCCTTTGGTATACTCGTCATCACCGTGGGCCGTAAGAATGAGTATTCTGGTGCCGGGGACGGCTTTGAGAATCTCACGGGTGGCTTCCAAGCCATTGAGCAATGGCATCGCGATGTCCATGACGACCACTGCTGGACGAAGTTTTTTGGCCAGGGCGACCGCCTGGCGACCGTCTTGCGCTTCGCCAACCACTTCGAGGTCGTCTTCCAGTTCCAGCAGCTTGCGGAAACCCTCACGCACCATAGTGTGGTCTTCAGCCAGCAGGACAGTGATTTGTTTCTTAAACATTCAAGTTTGATTCCAGCGGCATCACCTCGACACCGCTTTGTTCTGTAGGTAATAGACCTCAGCCAAATGGCTGCAGGCTTTCCGCAGAATTACAAATGTGCAACGTGCGGGTGAAGAATCAAGCAGAAGGTGTGCCCGTGATTGCACATGCATACCCGCTACGCCATCAGCGCGGGCATTATTGAGAGCAGCGTCCGCGTGACCATCATTTAGAATTGCGGCTGGAACCGATGAGCAGGTTTTGTCCTCATATGGGGGTGAACACCCCATAGCGCCCGCACGCTTGCCCGGATTATTCTCTCATTATGAACGGACCAGCCACTGGCTATGCCGACACGAAATAGACAATCCACGGAGACACTTAAAATGAAACAAAACAGATCGTTTGCAATATTGATATTCTTTGTAGTTTTGGGTGTTGGCGGGGCGTTGGCCTATGCCAGGTATAGAGTTGCCGGTAATTTTGAGGCGGGCGCGATTGGAGTCGGCGCTTTTATTCTGGCCATTGTCGTTTCCTCCGCAATCCAGGTTGCCGATCAGTGGGACAGGGCGGTCATATTGCGCCTGGGCCACTTCCACGCGCTTAAGGGGCCGGGACTATTCTTGATCATTCCCGTTCTTGATGCCATTCCTTACTGGATCGATACCCGCGTCATTACGACAGGTTTCAAGGCGGAAAAAACCCTGACCAAAGATACAGTGCCGGTGGATGTGGATGCCGTGCTATTTTGGAAAGTGGTGGACCCGAAGAAGGCGGCCCTGGATGTGGCGGATTACCAAAGCGCCATCAGTTGGGCCTCGCAAACCGCCCTGCGCGATGTCATCGGCAAGACCATGCTTTCGGACATGCTGGAGGGCCGGGACAAAATCAGCAGCGTGCTGCAGAAGATCATTGACGAGCGCACCGAACCTTGGGGCATCAATGTCATTTCGGTGGAGGTGAAGGATGTTTTGATTCCGTCTGGACTGGAGGATGCGATGTCCATGCAGGCGCAGGCGGAAAGAGAGCGCCAAGCCAGGGTGATCCTGGGTGATGCCGAGCGGCAGATAGCGGAGAAATTTACCGAAGCTGGCAAGTGCTATGAACACAATCCAATCGCCTTTCATTTGCGGGCCATGAACATGCTGTATGAAGGTTTGAAGGAGAACGCCACGATTGTGATCGTTCCCAGCACAGCTGTGGAATCCATGCAACTGGGCGGGTTGGCCGGGATGACCGCGCTGACCATGGGCTTGGGCCAGGAACGCGCCAACGGACATAAGGAAGGGGAAATCAAGAAACAAATGGACGACACAACCCACGCCAGAGAAATCCTTAACGCCACCAAGCCGGAACCGTTGGAACGCCTCCAGTAAACGCACCAGCGATGTGCTGCTGGTAAAACCAGAGTTGAAAGGAGTGCGTGTAACTGCGATGCGAGATGAGAAAGTCTTCGATGCGACCATGAATGCCGTGATCATTTACGACAAATTTGATTTCGCGGCAAAGGCGGACGCGATGCTGGAACGTGTGGCGCAGAGGACGGGCGAAACCGCGCATTGGAAGGTCAAGCCATGGCGCGCGGACATTCTGAAACTACCGCCAGCGGCCGAAGAGGCGCTGGCGGAAGCGGCGGAAGCGCACCTGATCTTGCTCGCGATGCGACAGGTTCAGTCCCTTATCCCCTGGCTGCTGGGCTGGCTGGAGCGGTGGGCCCTGTGCCGCCAAGTCCATGAGGCCGCCTTGGCCGTATGGGGTGGTGGAACCTCCGACGCAGGCTCGGTGCGAGCGATACCCGAGTTGTCGCACTTTGCCAGGCGCCATGGCTTGAGCCTCATATTTGACGACAACGCGCTGGTCGCGGGCAAATCCTTGAGGCTGGCGAGCGACCTGCGCCAACGCGAAGTTTCTTTGACCCCGACGCTCCAGCACATCCTGGAGCAGCCAGTGCGCGACGACGGTCAGCATTGGAAGCATTGGGGCATCAACGATTGAGGCTCGTCATCGTTGTCACCTCGAAGCTGGTGATTTTGACTGCTGAGGCGCGGCCAAGGCAGGGCGAGCCGCGTTGTCCTGGATTCGAGACGACGGGGATCACGCAAATGAGAAAGTAATTATGAACGACAACTTCATTGAATTGAACGAAGCGAACTTCGACCGGGAAGTGCTCGATGCCATGCAGCCCGTGCTGGTCGAGTTTTGGGCCGGCTGGTCTGAATCGTGCAAGGCTATGACACCGGTGCTTGAATCCGTCGCCAAGGACTATGCCGTCCCTGTAAAAATCGCCCGAGTTAACGTGGAGCGCCATGAAAACCTGACCGATCAATACGGCGTGCGGGCCGTGCCCACCCTGCTCCTGTTCAACCAAGGCGCCCTGCAGGACCAGATCGTGGGACGAACCACCGAGCAGGCTGTGCGCGAGAGTCTGGAGAGGTTGACATGACCTTCCAAAGCAATCCTCACCGGGCGCCAAGCCGGAGAGATTAAAGCGCCATGAATAAAGAGATCAGCGACAAGCCGTTGAAGGAATTGACATCAACCAGTCAACGCGTCGGCATCGCGGCTGACCACGGCGGTTACGAGTTAAAGGAGTATCTGGTCAAGATGTTGCACGCGGCTGGTCATGAAGTAAACGACTTCGGCGACAGCCGGTTGAAGTCGGACGATGATTATCCGGATTTTATCATCCCCCTGGCCCGGGCCGTTGCCGCCGGGACAGTGGATCGCGGCGTGGGAATCTGTGGCAGTGGGGTTGGGGCATCCATCGCCGCGAACAAAGTAAATGGAGTTCGGGCCTGCTTGATTGATGAAAACTTTTCGGCGCATCAAGGCGTCGAGGACGACGATTTGAACATGATATGTTTTGGCGGCCTCCTGGTCGGTCACGCCCTCGCTTGGGAATTGGTGCAAACATTTCTCGCCGCGCGATTCACCGGCGCGGAGCGTTTTCGTCGCCGCTTGGCGAAAGTAACGGAACTCGAAAACACGCCAACGGAGAAAACGTCATGAAAACAAGTCCCCTTGCCGGAAAGCCGGCGCCACTTGGGATTCTCGTCAATGTGCCGAGGCTTGTCTCGGCCTACTACACCGGCGTACCCGATCCTGCAGTGCCGCCCCAACGGGTGGCGTTTGGCACATCGGGGCATCGCGGGTCGTCCTTTAAACTGGCTTTCAACGAATGGCACATCCTCGCGATCACCCAGGCGATTTGCCTTTATCGCACGTCAGAACACATCGTCGGCCCGCTGTTTCTCGGCATCGACACGCATGCGCTTTCCGTTCCGGCCTGCGCCACCGCGCTGGAGGTATTGGCGGCCAATGGCGTCGAGGTGATGCTGGCCAAAGGGGATGAATATACTCCCACCCCGGTGATTTCTCATGCCATTCTGACTTACAATCGCAGTCGCACGACTGGACTGGCCGATGGCATCGTCATCACGCCCTCGCATAATCCGCCGCATGACGGCGGCTTCAAATACAACCCGCCCAATGGCGGGCCGGCGGACACGGTCGTCACCGGTTGGATTGAGGCAAAAGCAAATGAATTGCTTGCAGCCCGCCTTGCGGGCGTGAAACGAATTCCCCACGAGCAGGCGCTGCGCGCCTCGACGACGCATCGGCACGACTATCTTAACGCCTACGTCAGTGATCTCGGCAATGTCATTGACTTGAACATCATTCGTAGCGAGAAAATTCATCTGGGCGTTGATCCACTGGGCGGCGCCGGGGTCCACTACTGGGCGCGGATCGCTGAGCAACATGGTCTGAATCTGACGGTGGTGGACGAGACGGTAGACCCGACCTTTCGCTTCATGACAGTGGATTGGGATGGCCAGATTCGGATGGACCCGTCCTCGCCCTATGCGATGCAAAGGCTGATTGGCATGAAGGATCATTTTGATCTCTCGTTTGCCTGCGACACCGACCATGACCGCCATGGGATTGTGACCAAAAGCGATGGATTGTTGCCGCCCAATCACGACCTCTGCGCGGCGATTTTCCATCTTTTTCAGAACCGACCGAAATGGTCCAAATCCGCCGCCATCGGCAAGACGGTGGTGAGCAGCCAGATGATCGACCGGATCGCCGCCAAACTAGGCCGGAAGCTTTTCGAGGTGCCGGTTGGTTTCAAATGGTTCGTGGAAGGACTGCTCGACGGTTCGCTGGGATTTGCCGGAGAGGAAAGTGCAGGTTCAGTTTTCCTTCGTCTCGATGGCACCGTCTGGACGACGGACAAAGATGGAATTGTCCCCTGTTTGCTTGCCGCCGAGATGACCTCGCGAACGGGTCACGATCCCGCCGCAATCTATCGCGAATTCAGGCACGAGCTCGGAGAGCCTGAATATGCCCGCATTCAGGCGCCAGCTACGCCCGAACAAAAGGAGCGATTGGCGAAGCTGTCACCACAGCAGGTCAAAATTACCGAGTTGGCGGGCGAAAAAATCCAGACTGTCCTTACCCAGGCGCCGGGCAACGGCGCTCCCATCGGCGGGTTGAAAGTGGCGGCCCGGAGCGGATGGTTTGCGGCGCGTCCGTCCGGCACCGAGGACATCTATAAAATTTATGCCGAGAGCTTCCAAGGGAAGGATCATCTGGGCCGCATCCTGGAGGAAGCGCAAACAATCGTGAACGATGCAATTGCTCCAACGGCTCTTTCCACAACAGAGCTCCAGAAAAAATGATGAAAGGAGTTGTTCCCATCAAAACTAATTGGACGCCTTGGGTGAGAATAATCGCATCGGTCGTCGTGGGATTTTGTTTGGCGTCCTGCGCAAACAATGCAACCCCTGTACCGCAGGCGGAATACTCGACGAAAATTGTCGGGCGCTGGCAAGGCACGGTTGGCGATGTGAAAGAGACAATGTCAATCGACCGTGATGGCACTTTCGTCTGCCAACTACATCCCATGGGGTTCATTGCCAATACTCTTTCTCAAGGTGTGACAGGAACAATTCGAGGAACGTGGAAAATCACCGGCGCAATCATCACCCTGAAAATCACTGACGCGAAAAGGGAGCGTTTGGAGAACAGGATTGCCGCAAGCACGATCGTAGCGTTCAAGAAAGACGATCTCGTATTAAAATCTGATCGTGGCGGGACCTCGCCTTTCCAGCGGGTTCGCGGTCTTTGATCCAATGCCCATAGGAAGATGAAAGCAGAAGCACCAAGAGTAGCCAGGAAGGCATTCCCATGGATCTGGGGATTCCGTCCGGGACAAACGACAGTTTTGGAAACTATTAAAAGAAAATAATCGTATGAGCAAACAAACACCGGTCAGCACGCCGATTTACAGTTATTTACCCAAGGACATCGAAGGATTTGATTCCCTGGCGGAGTTAGCCTTGGATTTGCACTGGTCGTGGAACCATGCCACCGACGAAGTGTGGCGGCAGCTTGATCCCGCGTTGTGGGAGCTCACTCAAAATCCCTGGGTGGTCCTTCAGACTGTCTCCAGGGATAAGCTCCAGCATGTGCTGGCCGATCCTGGCTTCCGCAAGAGCATTGATGACCTGTTGCAGGCCAAGCGTCAGGCGGCCGAGACACCGGCGTGGTTTCAGAAAAGCCATCCGCAGTCGCCTTTATCGTGCGTCGCGTATTTCAGCATGGAATTCATGTTGAGCGAAGCGCTGCCCATCTACTCCGGAGGACTTGGCAACGTGGCTGGCGATCAACTCAAAGCCGCCAGCGACCTGGGTGTGCCAGTGGTCGGCATAGGACTGCTCTACCAGCAAGGCTATTTTCGGCAAGTAATTGATAAAGACGGAGCGCAACAGGCCCTTTACCCGTATAACGACCCCGGACAGCTACCCATCACGCCGTTGCGCCAGGCAAATGGCGAGTGGTTGCGGTTGGAGATAGTTTTGCCCGGTTATTCGGTCTGGCTGCGCGCCTGGCAGGTGCAAGTCGGCCGGGTAAAACTTTACCTGCTGGACAGCAATGACGCGGCGAACTTCCCCGCGCATCGCGGGATTACCAGTGAGCTGTACGGCGGTGGACCGGAATTGCGCCTCAAACAAGAGATGCTGCTTGGAATTGGCGGCTGGCGGTTGCTCGTCGCACTCGGCATCAAACCGGAAGTCTGTCACTTGAATGAAGGTCATGCAGCCTTCGCGGTGTTGGAGCGCGCCCGCGATTTCATGCAAGAGAATGCGCAGCCCTTTGCAGTCGCGCTGGCCGCCACGCGCTCGGGGAATCTCTTTACCACCCACACAGCCGTGGCTGCCGGCTTTGACCGTTTTACTCCCGCTCTCATCGAACAGTACCTCGGCGGGTATGCAACCCAGAAGCTCGGCATCCCCCTCCATGATTTGCTGGCCCTGGGCCGCCAGAATCCGGACGACTCCTCGGAGAGTTTCAACATGGCCTATCTGGCCATTCGCGGCAGTGGATCGGTCAATGGCGTGAGTCGATTGCATGGGCGAGTTAGCCGGCACTTGTTTTCCCCTCTCTTTCCGCACTGGCCGGAGGACGAAGTCCCCATCGGCCATGTCACCAATGGAGTTCACATGCCGACCTGGGATTCGGCGGCCGCCGACGATCTTTGGACGAAGGCCTGCGGAAAGGACCGCTGGCTTGGCATGCAGAAAAATCTGGAGCAGGATTTTCGCCGCGTCTCCGACGATAGCCTTTGGCAATTTCGCATCGCTTCCAGCAAGTCCCTGGTTGAATACGCCCGCCAGCGTCTGGCCCGGCATTATGCCGCCGCCGGCGCCTCACCTGATAAGGTTGAGGAGGCGAAACATCTATTCGATCCCAACATATTGACACTGGGCTTTGCGCGGCGCTTTGCCACTTACAAAAGACCGAATCTGCTGCTGCACGACCCGGAGCGATTGCTTCGTTTGTTATCCAATCCGCAGCGACCCGTCCAGCTCATCATTGCGGGCAAGGCTCATCCTGCTGACTTGGCGGGACAGGCCTTGATCCAGAAGTGGATACAGTTCATTCGCCGACCGGACGTTCGTCCTCATGCAATTTTCCTCAGTGACTACGATATGGATTTGACGCAGCGCCTCGTGCAAGGAGTGGATGTCTGGCTGAACACACCACGACGGCCCTGGGAAGCGTGCGGAACCAGCGGCATGAAGGTTCTGGTCAATGGCGGCATCAATCTTTCGGAACTGGATGGCTGGTGGGCCGAGGCCTATGTCCCTGAATTGGGCTGGGCGCTGGGCGACGGCAACGAGCATGGCGACGATCCAGCCTGGGACGCGACCGAAGCCGAGGCGCTCTACGAAAGACTGGAACGCGAGGTGATTCCCGAATTTTATGCGCGCAACGAGAAAGGTATTCCCACTGCCTGGGTCAAACGGATGCGTGAAAGCATGGCGCGGTTGACCCCGCGCTTCTCCGCCGACCGCGCGGTGCGCGAATACACGGAGGAACATTATCTCCCCGCCGCTGCCGCCTGCCAATCGCGCGTTGCCAATAAAGGCGCCATTGGCAAACAAATGGTTGACTGGCGGCACGGTCTGGAACAGAAATGGGCCGGGCTCCGTTTCGGCCAATTAGGGGTGGAGACCAAAGGTCAGCAGCGCGTCTTTAACGTTCAGGTTTATCTTGATGACCTCGATCCCAAGGCGGTGCAAATCGAGCTTTTTGCCGACGCAGTCAATGGCGGCATTCCGGAGCGACAGGAGATGAAGCTCGTTCGCCCGCTGGTCGGCGCCACGGGGGGCTACGACTATAGCGCGGCTGTATCTGTGGCCCGCCCAGCAGCCGACTTTACGGCGCGAGTGATACCGCGCTGTGATGGCGTGGTCATTCCACTGGAAGTCGCACGAATCCTATGGCAACGATGAAGAAACCACCTCAGCGCGAGTTACACGATTACAAATCTGAGATTCCCGAGCGGGCTGGCGTTCGGGCTGGCTCTCCCATGCCTTTGGGCACCCATGAAAGCGGCGGCGGAGTTAACTTCGCAATTTTCAGCCGTTACGCCAGCCGCGTCCGATTGGAGTTGTTCAGCCATCCCGAAGACGCGACACCCTCCCGGACAATCGATCTGGATTCAGCGCGCCATCGCACCGGCGACATATGGCACGTTTGGGTTAAGGGAATTGGTTCCGGTCAACTTTATGCTTACCGGGTGGATGGCCCTTACAAACCCAGCGAGGGACATCGTTTCAATTTTAAACGGCTGCTCCTTGATCCGTTCGCCACCGCGATTTCGAGTTCGCCGCCCTGGGATTTCGCGTCCGCGCTTGGATACGACCCGTCGTCGCCAGGGAAAGATTTGACTTCGTCGAAGCTGGACAATGCCAGGACAATGCCGAAATGCGTCTTTGTCAACGATCCCTTCAATTGGACGGGAGACAAGCCGCCACGGCATCCGTGGTCGAAGACGGTCATATACGAAATGCACCTTCGCGGCTTCACCATTCATCCAAAATCAGGCGTAGAACATCCGGGAACCTACCGGGGCCTGATGGAAAAGATTGCTTATCTCAAATCCCTGGGAGTGACCGCGGTGGAACTGATGCCCGTGCAGGAGTTCAATGAGAATTCGGTCACATGCCGGAATCCGCAAACCGGTCAATTGCTCAAGAATTACTGGGGATATGATCCCGTGGCCTACTTTGCGCCCAAAGCTTCCTATAGCAGTTCGGGGGGATTGGGCCAGCAAAAGCTGGAGTTCAAGGAAATGGTCCGGGCCTTTCACCAGGCCGGCATCGAAGTGATCCTGGATGTGGTGTTCAATCACACGGCGGAGGGAAACGAGCTGGGGCCGACGCTCTGTTTCCGCGGAATGGATAACTCGATCTTTTACTCGCTGGCGGACGACCAGCGCCACTACAAGGACTATGCGGGGACCGGCAATACCGTCAATGCCAACCATCCCGTGGTGCGGGATCACATCCTGGCCGCGCTCCGCTATTGGACGGTCGAGATGCATGTGGATGGATTCCGGTTTGACGAGGCATCGGTGCTCGACCGGGACAGCACCGGCAAGCTGCTGGCCAAGGCCCCGCTGCTCGGACGGATCGCCGAGGACCCGGTCTTCAGAAACGTGAAGATCATCGCCGAAGCGTGGGACGCCGCCGGTGCGTATGAGGTGGGCAATTTTTCAAAGCGGCGCTGGGCGGAGTGGAACGGCCACTACCGGGATGAAGTCCGGCGTTTCTGGCGCGGCGACGATGGGATGCTCGGCTTGTTCGCCCAACGTATCTGCGGCAGCGCCGACATCTATACCAAGTCGGGCAAAGGCCCCGAAGGCAGCATCAATTTCGTCACCTGCCACGATGGCTTCACTCTGAACGACCTGGTGAGCTACAACGGCAAGCACAATGAGGCAAACGGAGAGAACAACCGCGACGGTATAAATGAGAATTTCAGCGGGAATTATGGCGCTGAAGGCGGGACGAAGGACGCCGGGATCGAGGCTTTGCGGAATCGCCAGATAAAGAATTTCCTGCTGACCTTGCTGGTTTCACGCGGAGTGCCGATGCTGTTGGGCGGAGATGAATTTCGCCGCACCCAAGGCGGCAACAACAACGCCTACTGCCAGGACAATGAAACCAGTTGGATTGACTGGACCGATCTTGAAAAGCATCAGGAGATTTACCGGTTTGCCCAGGGCATGATTGCCTTTCGTCTTGCCCATCCGATTTTGAGCAAAGAGCAATTCTACACGGACGCCGGGATTCATTGGTTTGGCCCGCCAGGCGGATTACCCAAATGGGCCGACCCGAAAGAAAAGCAGTTCGCCTGTTTGATCCATGAAGATGAACAGCGCGCACTCTGTCTCCTCTTCAATGCCGGGGTCGATGCGGTTGATTTCCGTTTGCCTCCAATACCGCCCGGGACTCAGTGGCATCTGGCTGTTGATACCTTTGGCGAGACGCCACACGATTTGTTTGCTGTCGGCAAGGAACCGCTTTTGCAATATCAACAGACTTACCTCCTGAAACCGCGTTCCAGCGCGATCCTTTTGACTCGAAAGCCAGAATGCACCAAGGAAGGGAAATCCAAATGACTCAACGGGCTTCCGGGATACTTCTCCATCCAACCTCCCTTTCCAACGCCTATCCCATCGGCGATTTGGGGCCGGCGGCCAATGCTTTTGTGGATTTCATGGCGGAGAGCGGTCAGTGTTGGTGGCAGATGCTGCCTATCGGCCCAGTCGGCGGAGAAAATTCACCATATCAGTCACCTTCCGCTTTCGCGGGTAATCCACTCCTGCTCAGTCCCGATCGGCTGGTGGAGCAAGGGTTTCTCAGGAGTCAAGATATCGGGAATCCAATTTCCGGGGCTGTTGGCAATGTCGACTACGCCGCTGCGGCGCAACTGAAACTGGTGTGGCTAAAAAAAGCATTCGAGCGTTTTGAAAGGGACCGGCATGGTAGCAGGCATTCCGAGTTCGACGCATTTGTAAATGCCGAGTCATTCTGGCTTGAGGATTTTTCGTTATTTCTGGCCATTCAAGGGAGAGAAGGAACGGCGGATTGGACCCGGTGGACGCCAGAGCTGCGGACGCGCCAGCCGGAAGCCGTCATTCGGGCGCAGAAACAGTTAGCCGATGGCGTGCGCTACCATCAGTTTGTCCAGTGGCAGTTTTCCGTGCAATGGAAAGAGTTAAAGACATACTGCACTTCCAAAGGAATCCGGTTGATCGGCGATATTCCCCTGTTCGTAGCCCATCAAAGCGCTGATGTATGGGCGCATCCCGAACTTTTCAAATTGGATGCCAGCGGAAATCCCGCGGTGGTTGCGGGGGTTCCTCCTGACGATTTCTCCAAAACAGGGCAACTGTGGGGACTCCCCGTGTATGGCTGGGAGGCACTTGAAAAGCAGGCTTACCGTTGGTGGATCGAACGCCTGCGAACCGGCCTGGCACGATTCGACGTCAATCGTCTGGATCATTTTATAGGTTTTGTCCGCACTTATGAAGTGTCTGCCCAAGCCAAAACGGCTATGAACGGGCAGTACAAACCCGGCGGAGGCGCCGCCTTTTTCGAAGCCACCCGCAAAGCCCTTGGGTCGTTGCCTTTTATCGCGGATGATCTCGGTGCCATTATACCTGAAGTGGTGGCTTTGCTCGATCAACTTCAAATCCCTGGCACGCGGGTGCTCCAATTCGAGTTCGGCTCAATGCTCAAAAACAATTCCAATCCACCGGCACGGCATCCAGTAAAATCCGTGGTCTATACCGGAACCCATGATAATGACACCACGGCAGGTTGGTATGCGAAGTTGCCTGCTGCGCAACGCGAAGTCTTGCAAAGGAAGATGGGAGTCAACGACCGGGAAATTGTCTGGGCCATGATCCGTGAAGCGCTGGACTCCCAGGCCGACACAGCCATCATTCCCGCGCAAGACCTTCTTGAATTGGGATCGGAGGCGCGAATGAATTTTCCAGGAATTGCGAAAGGAAACTGGGGATGGCGACTGAAGGATGGCGCCCTCACCCATGAAATTGCCGAAGAACTGCGAAGCATATCAATGGAATACGGGCGCCTGGGAGACTTCAAATCCAATCCCGCTTCGCGGTGTCAGGAAAATAAATTGAGGCCACAGATCGCGAAGCGAGCTCACGAATTGTACGAGCGGCGGGGCCGCCAAGACGGCCAAACGGTTCAAAATTGGCTCCTCGCGGAACGGGAAATAATGATGGAGGCGAAACGATGACAAATATGAATTCAAAACAATATGAAATCGGCATGGTCGGTTTGGGCGTCATGGGACGCAATCTCTTGTTGAACATGGCCGACCACGGCTTTTCGGTCGCGGGCTATGACAAGGACCGGACCAAGGTCGAGGCCCTGCGCCAGGAATCGAAGAATCGCGAGATTCTCGGCGCGACGGATATTGCGGAGTTCATCGCCTTGCTCCGCCAACCGCGCGCGGCGATGATGCTTGTGCCCGCAGGACCTCCCGTGGATTCGGTCATCAACGATTTGCTGCCGCACCTCCAGCCGGGCGATCTCATTATCGACGCCGGCAATTCCTACTTCAAAGACACGGACGTGCGCGCCGGCAACCTGGCGGCGAAGGGCATCCAATTCCTCGGCGTGGGAGTGTCGGGAGGCGAAGAAGGGGCGCGTCATGGACCCAGCATAATGCCCGGCGGGCCAAAAGAGGCTTACGAGCGCGTGCGTCCGGTGCTTGAGGCTGTCGCGGCCAAGGCGGACGGCGATCCGTGCGTGACCTATCTCGGTCCCGGTTCGTCCGGTCACTTCGTGAAGATGGTCCACAACGGCATCGAGTACGCCGTGATGCAACTGCTTGCAGAGACCTACGATCTGATGAAACGAGGTCTTGGAATGAACGACGACGAAATGGGTGAGGTCTATGCCTCGTGGAACAAGGGCGAACTTAACGGCTATCTGGTGGAGATCACCAGCCACATTTTCTCCAAACAGGACGAGAAGACCGGAAAGCGACTAATCGACGAAATTCTCGACGTGGCCAAACAGACAGGCACCGGCATGTGGACCTCGCAGAGCGCAATGGAACTGCAAGTGCCGATTCCGACCATCGACTTGGCGGTTGCGATGCGGGACATGTCAGTGTTCGAGAAGGAACGCGAGCAGGCCAGTGGGATGTATGAGCGATCCATTCCGCGCTTCAACGCCGACCGGAGCGTCTTCCTCAAGCAACTGGGCCGCGCGCTTTATGCCGCGATAATCATCACCTATGCGCAAGGCATGGCGCTGTTGACGGTCGCTTCAAATAAATACAAATATCACTTCGATCTTGAAGCTGTGGCGCGGATCTGGCGGGGCGGCTGCATTATCCGCGCCGCGTTGCTGCAAGATATCTGCGCGGCGTTTCGCACGAGGCGCGACCTGTCGAATTTGCTGCTGGATCCCAACTTGTCGCGCACAGTCATGGAGCATCAGGAAGATTTGCGCAAAATGGCATGCCGTGCGGCCGAATCAGGATTGTCGGCTCCGGGGTTGATGGTTTCGTTGGGGTATCTCGACGCCTATCGCAGCGCTTGGGTGCCAGCCAATCTCATTCAGGCCCAGCGCGACTATTTCGGCTCCCACACCTACGAGCGGATCGATGCCAAGGGCACGTTTCACACGGCATGGGAGAAGGAGTGATTATCATGAAAACGAATGACCAGCTCGAACCAACTGTGTTCGTCATTTTTGGCGGCGGCGGCGACCTGACCTGGCGGAAACTTGTGCCGGCCTTGTTTGACCTTTCCCAGGACCGAAGCATGCCCGCTGATTTTGCGGTCATTGCGGTGGATCGCGTTATGATGGGCGACGAGAAACTGCGCCAGCGGTTGCACCAGGGTGTGAATCAATTCTCGCGCTTTGGCAAAGCGAAGGCCGCCGCATGGAATCAATTCGCCAAGCACATCCATTACCAGCAGGGTGATTTCAAAAAGCCGCAGACCTATTCGGCTTTGGGCGCCCAATGCGCCAAATTGGAAAAGGAATGGGGCGCCAAAGCCCACCGCATCTTTTACATGGCCACACCGCCGAGCATGTTCGGCGAAATCCCCAAATACCTTGGCCAGGCCGGATTGGCTCGCGACAGGGCATGGGCCAGGATCGTCATTGAGAAACCGATTGGCTACGATTTGGAATCCGCCCGCGCTCTCAATGCCATCCTCGCCGCCAGTTTCGAGGAATCCCAGATATTCCGGATCGATCACTATCTCGGCAAGGAAACGGTGCAGAACATTCTGGCCTTCCGCTTTGCCAATCCACTCTTCGAGCCTATCTGGAACCGTCGCTACATCGACTATGTGACCATCACTGTTGCCGAAGCGGTCGGCGTCGAGCACCGCGGCGGCTATTACGACCACGCAGGGGCGCTCCGCGACATGGTGCAAAATCATCTGATGCAGTTGCTCTGTCTGGTGGCGATGGAACCGATGGTTTCCTTCCAAGCCGACGAGATTCGCAACAAGAAGGTGGACGTGCTCCATGCGGCCCGTCCGATTGACCGCGACGCGGTCGCTCAATGCGCCGTGCGCGGACAGTATGGTCCCGGCAACGCCGATAGCAAAAAAGTGCCCGGCTATCGCGAGGAAAAGGGCGTGGCGCCCGATTCCCAGACGGAGACGTTTGCGGCGTTGAAGTTGTTTGTGGACAACTGGCGGTGGCAGGATGTGCCGTTTTACCTGCGCACGGGCAAACGCCTGCCCCAGCAGGCCTCGGAAATATCCATCCAATTTCGCGCGGTGCCGCATCGGTCGTTTCCTGCCGGGGCTTCACTCGGCTGGCATCCATCCCGGCTTGTCATGTCGATCCAGCCGGTCGAAGGCATCGTGCTGGGCTTTCAGGCAAAATACCCGGGGCCGAAGATGCGGTTGCGGCCGGTGGACATGCGGTTCAGTTATCGGGAGAGCTTCGATGCTCCTTCGCCCGATGCCTATGAAACGCTGCTCTGGGACTTAATGAAGAATGACGCCACCTTGTTCATGCGCGCCGATCAAGTGGAAGCGGCCTGGCAGTGGTTGATGCCGGTGCTCGAGGTCTGGGCGGAGTCTCCGCCCAGTGATTTTTCCAATTACGCCGCAGGCACTTGGGGACCGGAGGAGGCGCAGGGTCTGCTGGCTCAAGGACACAGTTGGCCCCTGCCGGTCGAATTGGCGGGACAGTGCAAGAAAAAGGGAACGAATTTGTGACCAAACAGAATATGGATACTCCACCCCAATGAAACGAAGCGCACCAATCAGAGCGTTGTTTCTTGATATCGGCGGTGTCCTGCTCACTGACGGGTGGGATCATCATGCCCGCAAACGGGCGGCAATCAACTTCAAGCTGGAGTGGGCCGAGATGGAGGAGCGGCATAGCCTGAACTTTGGCATCTTCGAGGCCGGAAAGCTCACGCTGGAAGAGTATTTAGGCAGGGTGGTCTTTTACCAAAAGCGACCGTTCTCCCGGGCTGAGTTTCGGCGGTTCATGTTTGCGCAATCGAAACCTTACCCTGAGATGATCAAGCTGGCCGCTCAACTCAAGGTCCGGCACGGGCTGAAGATTGCCGTGGTCAGCAACGAAGCGCGGGAATTAAATGCTTACCGGATTCGAAAGTTCAAGCTCGGCGGGTTTGTGGATTTCTTTGTTTCCTCCTGCTACGTCCATGTCTCAAAGCCCGACGCGGAGATGTTCCGGCTTGCGCTCGACATGGCCCAGGTGCCAGCCCGGCAGATAGTCTATATCGACAACACCCCGATGTTCGTCCAGATCGCGGAAGGCATGGGCATTCGCAGCATTCTTCACACGGATTACAAATCCACCTGCGCACGGTTGGGTGCGTTTGGATTTAAGTCGGCACCATGAGCGACTTTTTCTTTGCCCGTTCGCAGATGGCCATGTCGCTGGCCTTCCACATCGTCTTTGCGGCGCTGGGCATCGGCATGCCGTTGCTGATGGCCGTTGCGGAGGGCATGTATCTCCGCACCCGGCAGCCGGTTTATCTCGAACTCAGCAAACGCTGGTCGCGCGGCACGGCTATTCTCTTCGCGGTGGGCGCGGTGTCCGGCACCGTGCTGTCCTTCGAACTCGGTTTGTTATGGCCGGGCTTCATGGCAAAGGCCGGTGCGATTATCGGGATGCCCTTTTCCCTGGAAGGTTTCGCTTTTTTCACGGAAGCAATTTTTATTGGCGTGTATCTCTATGGCTGGAACCGCCTTTCGCCGCTGCTCCACTGGATTTCGGGATTGATCGTCGCAGCCAGCGGAATCTTTTCCGGCATTTTCGTCGTGACGGCCAATGCGTGGATGAACGCGCCCGTCGGCTTTAAACTTGTTGATGGCAAAATCACCGATATTGATCCCATCGCGGCCATGTTGAATCCAGCCAGCTTTCATGAAGTCCTGCACATGACGCTGGCGGCGTTTGTGGCGACGGGCTTCGCGGTGGCGGCGGTCCATGCGTTCTTTTTACTGCGAGACCGAAACAGTCTCTTTCATCGCAGCGCTCTAGGGATCGCGCTGGCCGTCGCCTGCGTCAGCATCCCGCTCCAAATTCTGAGCGGCGACCACAGCGCGCGTGTCGTGAGCCGGTTGCAACCAGCCAAACTAGCGGCGATGGAAGCAGATTACCGGACGCAAACCGGAGCGCCATTGCTCATCGGTGGAATTCCGAATAATGAGACTCGCACTACCGACTACGCGCTCAGAATTCCGCGCGGTTTGAGTTTGCTTGTCGCCGACGACCCCAATGCCAGAGTCGCCGGGCTGGAAGAGTTCCCTCAGAGCAATTGGCCCAACGTGCGCATCGTTCATTGGTCGTTTGATATAATGGTTGCTTCAGGCATGACGATGCTGGTTTTGGCCGCGTGGTCGGGCTGGCTCTGGTGGAAACGCCGAACACTTGCCGAGCACCCGTGGCTGGTGCGCGCACTGGTCGCCGCCGGGCCGCTGGGATTTGTGGCGATTGAAGCGGGCTGGGTCGTGACCGAAGTCGGTCGCCAGCCGTGGATCATTTATGGCGTGATGAGAACTCAGGACGCCGTCACGCCAATGCCTTGGATCGTCGTGCCTTTTGTCGTCTTCACGTTGTTATATGTTTTTCTCGCCTTCATCGTTTTCTTCCTTCTGCGCCGCCAGTTTTTGGAAACATCCGGGCCAGTTTCCGAACCGTCAACGACTTCAACCCATGCTTGAACTCATCGTTGCCATTTGCATTTTGCTGTCACTGATCCTGTATGTCCTCATGGGCGGCGCGGATTTTGGCGGCGGCATGTGGGATTTGGCGGCGGTCGGGCCGCGCGCCGCGCGGCAAAGGAAAGCCATCGCCGAAGCGATCGGCCCCATTTGGGAGGCCAACCATGTCTGGCTCATTCTCGTGGTGGTGCTTTTGTTCACCGGGTTCCCCATTGGTTTTGCCGGGATGACGACCGCGCTGAACATCCCATTGACCGTGATGCTTATCGGCATCGTGCTGCGCGGTTCGGCTTTTATATTCCGCAAATACGATTCCAAATCCGCTACCGTGCAGCGCCACTGGAGCACGGTTTTTGGCATCGCCAGTATTCTGACGCCATTTTCCCAAGGCGTCATACTCGGTGCCTTATCCACGGGTCAGATTCGCATCGTGAATGGTCAGGTCGTCAGCGGTTTCTTCGCGGGCTGGCTGACGCTGTTCGCGCTCGCCTGCGGTGTATTCGCGCTGGTGTTGTTCGCGTTTCTGGCGGCCACTTACCTGACGCTTGAGACGAAAGAACAGCCCGATCTGGAAAATGATTATCGGCTGCGGGCACTTTGGTCCGGCTTGACCCTGGCACCAATTGCAGGAGTGGTTTTTTTCACCTCCAAACACGGAGCACCGGTGATGTATCATGGATTGACGCACTGGTGGGCGCCGCTGCTTTTGGCATGGACAAGCGTGATGTCCGTTGTCGCGCTCGTGGCTCTATGGCGGCGGTGGTTTACTATGGCGCGAATTGCGGCCATCAGTCAGGTCACACTCATCCTCGTGGGGTGGTGCCTGGCGCAGTATCCCAACATCATCACGCCGGATGTCACCGTGACCAATGCACACGCCCCTGAAATCACCTTGCGTTTATTGGTCCTGGCATTGGGCATCGGCGCAATCGTATTGCTACCGTCGCTGGCTTTCCTGCTTCACATTTTCAAAGGCAAGGAAAGCCGTTGATGAAGGAGTTTATCATGAAATCAAATAAAGCATCCGTCCTGACCCTCAACGGCGGCTCGTCGAGCATCAAGTTTGCGCTCTATGAGGCGGTCAAACCGCTGAAGCGTGGGCTGTATGGAACCGTTGATCGCATCGGTTTGAGCGGAACGAATTTGACGTTTCACGACGCGGATGGAAAGCCACAGGCCAGTCGCAAGCTCGCCGCAGCCGATCACAAATCAGCGGCGAATTCCCTGATTGATTGGCTCGAAGAGCAGAATGATTTCAAATCGGTCCGTGCCGTGGGACATCGGGTGGTTCACGGCATGAAACATACCGAGCCTGAACTGGTCACCCCGGAATTGCTGGATGAACTGCATCGCATCAGCCCGAACGACCCGGATCATATGCCCCGCGAGCTTGAACTGATCGAGACGTTCCGCCAGCGTCATCCGAAACTGCCCCAGGTGGCCTGTTTTGACACGGCGTTTCACCAAACCATGCCGCGCGTGGCCAAGCTGCTGCCGATTCCACGGCGCTTCGACGTCAAGGGAATTCAACGCTACGGTTTCCATGGTTTGTCCTATGCCTATCTCATGGAAGAGCTCACGCGTCTCGGCGACCCGGCGGCGAAGATTGGCCGCGTGATCCTCGCCCATCTCGGCAACGGCGCCAGCATGGCCGCCGTGCGCGACGGCAAAAGCATTGACACCAGCATGTGCTTCACCCCGACGGCGGGATTGGTGATGAGCACCCGCACGGGCGATTTGGATCCCGGTCTGGCGCCGTATCTGGCGAGAACCGAGCAAATGACCACAAAACAATTCTACGAAATGGTCAATCACAAGTCCGGATTGCTCGGAGTTTCGGAGACCAGTTCTGATATGCGCGATTTGCTCGATCATGAAAAGCAGGATGTGCGGGCGGCGGAAGCCGTGGCGTTGTTTTGTTATCAGGCAAAAAAGTGGATCGGCGCTTATGCTGCCGCGCTCGGTGGCTTGGACACGCTTGTCTTCGCTGGGGGCATCGGCGAAAATGCGCCTCTCGTCCGCGCCCGTATCTGTGAGGGGTTGGGTTTTCTCGGCGTCGAACTGAATGAGACGCGCAATAAGAATACGGCGGGGATTATTTCCACGGACGCCAGCCGGGTCCCGGTTCGCGTCATTCGGACGGACGAAGAACTGATGATTGCGCGCTCGGTTTTGCGTTCCTGTCCGGCGGTCACGCCGGGCTGAAGGAAACGATATGAGCATTGATCCCATCCCCAAGCGCAACCTGGAATGTCAACCTGACATGATCATTTTATGAAAGCCACCCAAACACTGCACAATCTGGGCCAGAGCCTCTGGCTCGACAACATCACGCGTGACCTGCTCAACAGCGGCACGCTTAAACGCTACATTGACGAACTCTCGGTGACCGGACTGACTTCGAACCCGACGATCTTTGATCACACGCTCAAGAACGGCGCTGCCTACGACGCCGCGATTGGCGAGGAACTGGCGAATGGGAGAGCCGGCGAAGCTCTTTTTTTCGATCTGGCACTGGATGATCTTATGCGGGCCGCCGACCTGTTCCGGCCGGTTTACGACCGCATGAACGGCGTGGACGGATGGGTATCACTGGAGGTGTCGCCGCTGCTGGCGCACAACACGGCCAGCACCATCGCCGCCGCCAGGGAACTTTCCGCGCGGGCGGGACGGCCCAACCTGTTCATCAAAATCCCCGGCACCAAGGAAGGTTTACCGGCCATCGAGGAGTCGATCTTTGCAGGTGTGCCGGTCAACGTGACACTTCTGTTCTCGCGCGAGCAATACGTGGCGGCGGCCGAGGCGTATCTGCGAGGCATCGAGCGACGCATTGCCGCCGGACTCAATCCGCAGATCGGCTCCGTGGCCTCCATGTTCATCAGCCGTTGGGATGTTGCCGTGGCGGGCAAGGTTCCAGAGGCTTTGCACAACCGGCTCGGCATCGCCATGGCCGGTCGCATCTACAAGGCGTACGTCGAAGTGTTGTGCAACCCGCGCTGGCAGCGCGCGTACAATGCTGGCGCCCGGCCGCAGCGTCTGCTCTGGGCCAGCACTGGAACCAAGGACCCGAAAGCGTCCGACATTCTCTATATCAAAGCCCTCGCTGCTCCTTTCACGGTGAACACCATGCCTGAGGCCACCCTGAAAGCCTTCGCCGATCACGGCGAACCAGTCCAGGTCATGGCGGCGGATGGTGGCGACTGTGAAAAAGTTTTGAAACAGTTCGCCCAAGCTGGCGTGAATGTGGATGCCTTGGCCGCGCAACTTCAAGACGAGGGCGCAAAATCGTTTGTGAAATCCTGGAATGAATTGCTGGCGGTGATCGCATCCAAGAGCGCCGCGCTCAAGCAGGCCCCCCGATCCGGCAGTTGAATCAACAGAAGAATTATGAGTCCCATCATCAGCATGAAACCGCTCACCCAGCGACCGGCTTGGAAGGCTCTCGCCGCCCACCACAAAAGAATCCAAAACCTGCATCTTCGGAAATTGTTCGCCGATGACCCGCAACGTGGCAAACAGATGGCGGTCGAGGCGGCGGGCCTCTATCTGGATTATTCGAAGAACCGGATCACCGACCAGACCCTCAAACTGCTGGTCCAACTGGCCAGGGAATCCGATTTGAGCGGGCGGATCGCAGCCATGTTTAGTGGCCAGAAAATCAACATCACGGAAAACCGCGCCGTCCTGCATGTCGCTTTGCGGGCGCCAAGAGGGGCAAGCATCATCGTGGATGGAAAAAATATCGTGCCTGAGGTCCAGGCTGTGCTCGACAAAATGGCCGATTTCTCCGGTTGCGTCCGAAGCGGCCAATGGAAGGGCCATACCGGCAAACGCATCCGGAACGTCATCAACATCGGCATCGGCGGTTCCGACCTTGGTCCCGTGATGGCCTACGAGGCGCTCAAACATTACAGCCAACGCGCCATGACGTTCCGGTTCGTCTCCAACGTGGACGGGATCGATTTCGTGGAAGCGACCCGCGACCTCAATCCGGTGGAAACCCTGTTCATCGTTTCGTCAAAAACCTTCACCACGCTGGAAACCATGACCAACGCGCAAAGCGCGCGCGATTGGCTGCTCAAGGCGCTTGGCGGCGACAAAAAGGCTGTGGCCAAACATTTCGTGGCGGTTTCCACGAATGCGGAGAAGGTGGCCGCGTTCGGCATTGATACGGCGAACATGTTCGGCTTCTGGGACTGGGTTGGCGGACGCTACTCGATGGATTCGGCGATTGGCCTTTCGACGATGCTGGCGGTTGGACCGGATAATTTCCGTGCGCTGCTGAAAGGCTTTCACGACATGGACGAGCATTTCCGCAACACGCCGTTCGAAACAAACCTGCCGGTGCTTATGGGACTCCTGTCGGTCTGGAACAACGACTTTTTCGGCGCGCAAACGGTGGCGGTTTTGCCATACGAACAATATCTCAAACGTTTTCCAGCCTATCTTCAGCAGTTGACGATGGAGAGCAACGGCAAGCACGTCACGCTCGAAGGGAAAAAAGTGGATTGCCAGACCGGGCCGGTTTACTGGGGCGAACCTGGCACCAACGGCCAGCATTCGTTCTATCAATTGATTCATCAGGGCACGCGGCTTATCCCATGTGATTTTATCGCGTTTGGCCAGTCGCTCACTCCGCTGGGACGTCACCACGACATCCTGTTGGCGAATATTTTTGCCCAAGCCGAAGCGTTGGCGTTTGGCAAGACGCCCGGGGAAGTCAAGGCCGAAGGCACGCCGGATTGGCTCGTGCCGCATCGTGTCTTTGAAGGCAACCGTCCATCCAATGTCATTCTGGCCGATCGGCTCATCCCTGAAGTCCTCGGCAAACTCGTCGCGCTTTACGAACACAGCGTTTTCACGCAGGGCGTGATTTGGAACATTGATTCGTTTGACCAGTGGGGTGTGGAACTGGGCAAGGTGCTCGCCCAGCGAATCGTTCCAGAACTTGAGAGCGAGACCGCACCCAAGCTCAAACATGACACTTCGACGAACAACCTGATTCGCCGTTACCGACAATTGAAGGAGGCGAGATGAAAACTCCCGGCTGGATTCGTTTTCGGAGGCCGGCGTCGGCCTATAATGTATAGGGGATTACACCCCATAGCGAAGCTGCCCCCATCGGCGCAAATTTACGAGTTGGCACCGGTGCCGATCGTCGTGAATCCGATTTATCAAACACGCTGTCAGCCGGATGCCAATAGCGAACAAAAGCGAAACGCAAACAACGAAAGAGTTATTATGTTAATCACAGCTAAAACACTGGAGGGTTTCAAATTGGACAGCATCGACGGGGAAATCGGAAAGGTCAAAGAATTTTACTTCGATGACCGGCACTGGACCATCCGCTATCTGGTCGCCGAAACCGGAACCTGGCTCGCGGACCGGCAGGTGCTGATTTCTCCGTATGCACTGTCTTCCGTGGACAAAGAGGCAAAAAACATCGCCGTTGATTTGACCAAAAAGCAGATCGAGGACAGTCCCCCCTTGAACAGTGATAAGCCCGTCTCCCACCAATATGAACAGGCATTCTACGGTCATTATGGCTACCCGACGTATTGGGGCGGCCCGTTCGCGTGGGGATATAATCCTTACCTTGTGCGTGACCGTGAACAATGGAAAAAACCCTCCAAAAGTAAAAAGGCGTGGGATCCACATTTGCGGAGCACTTACGGTGTGAGCGGCCATCACATCCAGGGCTTGGACGGCGAGATTGGCCACGTCCAGGATTTTCTAATTGACGACGAGACGTGGGCGATTCGTTATATAGTCATCGATACGCGTAACTGGTGGCCGGGAAAAAAGGTGCTGGTTTCACCGCAATGGATCGAGAGCGTTAGTTGGGGCGAGAGGAAAGTCTTTGTCAATCTTTCCCGCGAGGCAATTAAGCGGTCCCCGGAATACACAGAGGAGTCCTTATTAACCCGGGATTACGAAACCGAACTGCATCAACATTACAATCGCAAGGGATACTGGGTCGATGAACTGGTGGCCAAATAGCATTGAATTATCGGCAGGACTTTACCCCATGGCAAAGCCTCCCCATGCACGCGCAAACTGAATGTTGGCGCTGGTGTCAATCGCCGATAATTCACTTTAAAAACAATTAAAACGCCAAAAATGAAAGAAATATTATGTTAAGCAAAGCTAAAACACTAAAGGGCTATTCAATACAAACCACCGAGGAGGAGACCATCGGAAAGGTCAAGGAATTCTACTTCGACGACCGGCATTGGACCATCCGCTATCTGGTCGCCAATACGGGAACCTGGCTCTCGGGCCGCCAGGTGTTGATCTCCCCGTATGCGCTGGTGGCTGTGAATGCCGATCACGAAGACATTGTCGTCGATTTGACAAAAAAACAGATCGAGGACAGTCCCTCCCTGAATAGTGACATGCCCGTCTCCCGCCAATTCGAGGAGAGCTACTATGGGTACTATAGCTGGCCGAGGTATTGGGGCGGACCCCACAGTTGGGGATATTATCCTTATATCGAGCGCAACCGCGGAAAATGGAACGATTTCACCCCGGCTGAGAAAAAATGGGACCACCATTTGCGCAGCAGTCAAGAGGTGACCGGCTACCACATCCAAGCCGAAGACGGTGAGGTTGGCCACGTCAAGGATTTCATCATTGACGATGAAACGTGGGCGATTCGCTATCTCGTCGTCAATACCAGTAATTGGTGGGCAGGCAAGAAAGTCCTAGTTTCACCACAATGGATCGGGCGTGTCAGCTGGAGCGAGGGAACGGTCGTGGTCAATCTTTCCCGCGAGACCATTAAGCACTCACCTGAATTCACAGATAAGTCGCTGGTGACCCGGGATTATGAAACCGGATTGTACGGACACTACAATCGCAAAGGTTACTGGGTTGATGAACTGGTGGCCAGGTAGCATTCGACTTGAATCAAGCAGGACGCCGATGACGAAAAAATATCAGCAAAGCCTTGCGGCTGCAGAAGGTGAAGCTGGGATTTAATTAAGCAATATGAATACAAATACACTCACGCCGGAATTGCTCCACAAAATGAACGCCTACTGGCGGGCCGCCAACTACCTGTCGGTCGGCCAGATTTATCTCTACGACAATCCACTGCTAAAACGTCCGCTAAAACTGTCCGACGTGAAACCGCTGGTGGTGGGACACTGGGGCACGACGCCGGGCCAGAACTTCATTTATGTGCACTTAAACCGGGTCATCAAGAAGTATGACCTGGACATGTTTTACATCGCCGGTCCCGGCCACGGCGGCCCGGCGATTGTGGGCAACGTTTACCTCGAAGGCACCTGGAGTGAAGTTTATCCCAACGTCACCCAGGACGAGGCCGGGCTGAAAAAGCTGTTTACACAATTCTCGTTTCCCGGCGGGATTTCCAGCCATGTTGCGCCAACCACCCCGGGTTCGATTCATGAGGGTGGCGAACTGGGCTATTCGCTCAGCCATGCTTTCGGAGCTGCGTTCGATAATCCCGGCCTAATCGTCGCCTGCGTCGTCGGCGACGGTGAATCAGAAACAGGTCCGTTGGCCACCGCCTGGCAGTCCAACAAGTTTCTCGATCCAATCACCGATGGAGCCGTTCTGCCAATCCTGCACTTGAACGGTTATAAAATCAGCAATCCGACTGTCTTGGCCCGCATCGAGCATGAGGAATTGGAGCAGTTTTTTCATGGCTGCGGCTGGACGCCATACTTTGTGGAAGGGGATGAGCCGGAAAAGATGCACGAACTCATGGCCACTGCTTTAGAAAGGGCCATCGAGGAAATCCGGCGAATCCAAAAGAATGCTCGGGACAAAAGTGACACCATGCGTCCGCGCTGGCCTATGATCGTCCTCAGGTCCCCCAAGGGTTGGACTGGACCGAAGGAAGTGGATGGCCTGCAAATCGAGGGCACGTTCCGAGCGCACCAAGTGCCGCTCTTGGTGGATTTCGAGCACCCCAACCATGTCAAGCTGCTCGAAAACTGGATGAAAAGCTACAAGGCTGAAGAACTGTTTGACAAGAATGGCCGTCTCATGCCGGAATTGGCCGAACTGGCACCCAAGGGCGACCGACGGATGGGCGCCAACCCGCACGCCAATGGCGGCATTCTGTTGCGCGACCTAAAGATGCCGGATTTCCGCCTTCACGCGGTCAGCGTGCCTTCGCCGGGCGCTGTGGATGGTCAGGATACCATGGTGCTGGGCCAATTCCTGCGTGATGTGGCCAAACTGAATCAGGACAATTTCCGTGTCTTTGGCCCCGATGAGACCCTCTCGAATCTGCTGGGCGCGGTTTTCGAAGTCACCAACCGCCAATGGGACGCGCGGGAGGTGAAAAATGATGAATTTCTCGCCCCCGCCGGACGGGTGCTGGATTCGATGCTCAGCGAGCACCAGTGCGAGGGTTGGCTGGAAGGTTATCTGCTGACCGGGCGCCACGGGCTCTTCAACAGTTATGAAGCCTTCATTCGCATTGTCGATTCAATGTTCAGTCAGCACGCCAAATGGCTGAAGGTAACGTCGGAATTGCCCTGGCGTCGGAAGATCGCGTCGCTAAATTATCTGCTCGCCTCTCACGTCTGGCAGCAGGATCACAACGGTTTCACGCACCAGGATCCCGGCTTCCTTGATCACGTCATCAACAAGAAGGCCGATATAGTGCGGGTTTACCTGCCGCCGGATGCCAATTGTCTGCTGTCGGTCTTTGATCACTGCCTGCGCAGCCGGCACTACGTCAACGTGGTGGTGGCCGGCAAACACGCTCTCCCGCAATGGCTGGACATGGACGCCGCCATTGTGCATTGCACTGAAGGAATTGGCATCTGGCAATGGGCCAGCAACGACCAGGACGCCGCCGAACCGGATGTCGTCATGGCCTGCTGCGGAGACACGCCCACGCTGGAAGTTTTGGCCGCCGTTTCCATTCTTCGCCAGCATCTGCCCGACCTGAAAATCAGGGTGGTCAATGTTGTCGATCTGATGAAATTGCAGCCGCAAAGCGAGCACCCTCATGGACTGAGCGAAACGGATTACGACGCGCTCTTCACACGCGACAAGCACATCATCTTTGGCTTTCATGGATACCCGTGGCTGGTTCACCGGTTGACGTATGCTCGGACCAATCGCAATCTGCATGTGCGGGGCTACAAAGAGGAGGGAACCATCACCACCGCTTTCGACATCAGGGTGCAAAATGAGCTGGACCGATTCCACTTGGTCCAAGACGTGGTGGACCGCCTGCCAAACTTGGGTGCCAAGGGGGCCTACCTGAAACAGCAGATGCGGGACAAGCTCATCGAGCATAAGCAGTACATTGACAAGCACGGCCAGGACTTGCCGGAGATTCGGAATTGGAAGTGGAGTCCGGGCGAAACCCAAAACGGGAAACCGTTGGCGGATAAAACGGTGGTGCCCAAACAGAAACGAATCAAAGGAGTCCAATATGCCCATTCAACTTAATGAAGAAAACGGCGGGAAACTGCTCGCCGTTCACATCAGCGGAAAGCTGACCAAGGCGGATTACAAGCACTTTGTGCCCGAGTTCGAGCGACTCGTCCGGCAGCACGGAAAGTTGCGCGTGCTATTCGACATGACCGGTTTCCACGGCTGGGAAGCCGGCGCGCTATGGGAGGACATCAAGTTCGACGTCAAACACTTCTCGGACATCGAACGGCTCGCGATGATCGGGGAAAAGAAGTGGGAGCAGGGCATGGCGACGTTTTGCAAGCCGTTCACAAAAGCGACGATCCGATACTTCGATCACGCTGACGCCGCCGAGGCGAGGAAATGGTTGGACGCGAGAGAAGGCAAGCAATGAACGAGATAAAGCCGAGTCCCCATCAGCACGGAGATCCGAATGGCGGCCCGATTTCCCCAAACTCTCGTCCCTACTGGACACGCGCCCACCGTGATTGGCGCGTCTGGCTGGGGGTTATTTTGATGCTGGTGGCCATGATAATCTATGTAACAACAAATGACCTGGCTTGGGGTCCGCGCATGCAACCGCGACAGCCGATTTCAAGCCCCTCCGGAAACTAGCCGTGAATGCGCAAGCACTGATAGACACTGCGAGGATGCTGGTCGCCAACGACAAGGGTCTGCTGGCGATGGATGAAAGCAATCCCACCTGTAACAAACGGTTCGCGAAGCTGGGCATTCCTCAAACGGTGGATGCCCGGCGCGCCTATCGGGAATTGATCCTAACCACTCCTCGTCTCGGTGAGTCCATCAGTGGCGTGATCCTCTACGACGAGACGATCCGCCAGCGGAAGAAAGACGGCACTCCCTTTGTTAAAGTCATCACCGATGCGGGAATTATTCCCGGCATCAAAGTGGATACCGGAGCCAAGGATCTGGCCGCTCATTCCGGCGAAAAAATCACCGAAGGTCTGGACGGATTGCGCGACCGTCTGGCGGAATACTTTCAAATAGGCGCGCGTTTTGCCAAGTGGCGGGCGGTGATTGCCATCGGCAATGACATTCCCAGTCGGAGTTGCATCGAGGCCAACGCACACGCGTTGGCGCGCTACGCCTCGTTGTGCCAGGAAGCAGGCTTGGTTCCCGTCGTCGAGCCGGAAGTGCTCATGGACGGCGAACATACTCTGGAGCAGTGTCGCGCGGCGACGGAGGAAGTCCTGCGAACCGTTTTCAACCAACTGAATTCCCAGCGCGTGCTGCTGGAAGGCATCATTTTGAAACCCAACATGGTGCTGCCGGGATTGACCTGCAACACACAAGCATCCGTGGACGAGGTGGCCAACATCACGGTGAAGAGTCTATGGCGAACTGTCCCGGCTGCGGTTCCGGGGATTGCATTTTTGTCCGGGGGCCAATCCGGTGAACTGGCTTCGGCCCGTTTGAATACCATGAATCTTCGATTCAAGTCGCGACTGCCTTGGGCGCTGGCGTTTTCGTTTGCCCGCGCCATCCAGCAACCGGCTTTGGAGATTTGGCGAGGCGAGGAGACCCAAGTGTCAGCGGCACAGTTAGCCCTATATCATCGAGCCACATGCAATCGGGCTGCACGCCGTGGGGAATACAGTGCCGCGATGGAAAGGACGTCAACAAGTATCCCGCAACTCATGAAAGCTGCGGCATAACAAAGACAAAGAGAATACCCATTATGAAACCCAGTGCCGACCAGCCCAAGGCTCCTGATCCGAAGCCCGGCGCATCCGCAGAATCGAAGCCCAAGGCTCCCGATGCCAAGCCCGGATTGAAACTTGATGCCAAGGCTGATGCCAAGCCCGATGCAAAGGACGATTTGAAAACCCTGCCTCTGCCGGAGGTGGAGAAAAAACTGGGATCGTCGCCGGAAGGTCTTACTCAAGCCGACGCGCAGAAACGGCTGACCCAATATGGACCGAACGAGCTTACAGAAAAGAAGACTAATCTCTTTCTAAAATTCCTCTCCTATTTTTGGGGTCCAATCCCGTGGATGATCGAAGTGGCAGTGATTCTGTCGGGAGTGGTCCGGCACTGGCCGGATTTTTTCATCATCCTCCTTTTACTGCTGGCCAACGCCGTGGTCGGATTTTGGGAAGAACGCCAGGCGAGTGACGCCATCGCTGCCTTGAAAGCCAAGCTGGCGATCAAGGCCCGGGTAAAACGTGATGGAAAGTGGATCAACCCGCCGGCGCGTGAGTTGGTGCCGGGGGATGTCATTCGCATGCGCCTGGGCGACATTGTGCCGGCGGATGCGCGCCTGCTGGACGGCGACCCGGTGGAGGTGGACCAGTCCGCACTGACGGGAGAGTCATTGCCCGCCGAGCGCAAATCCGGCGAGGCGGTGTTTTCCGGTTCGATCATTCGCCGCGGTGAAATTGGTGCTTTGGTCTATGCCACAGGTGAAAAGACCTACTTCGGCAGGACAGCGCAACTGGTGCAGGAGGCGCACACCGTCAGCCACTTTCAAAAGGCGGTTTTAAAGATCGGCAATTACCTGATCATCCTCGCGGTGGCTTTGGTGGGTGTGATTCTTGCTTTCGCGATCTTCCGGGGCGACCCAATCCTCACCACGTTGCAGTTTGCCCTGGTGTTGACCGTGGCCGCGATTCCCGTGGCGATGCCGACAGTGTTGTCGGTCACGATGGCAGTCGGCGCGCGCTTGCTGGCCAGGAAACAGGCGATTGTGAGCAAGCTTGTGGCCATCGAGGAATTGGCGGGCGTGGACGTGTTATGCGCGGACAAGACCGGCACCCTGACGCAGAACAAACTGACACTGGGCGATCCGTTTAGCGTGAACAATGTCCCCGCCGATCAAGTGATCCTCAATGGCGCGCTGGCGTCGCGCGCGGACAATAACGACACCATTGATCTGGCCGTGTTGGGCGGACTGAAAGACAAGGAGGCCTTGAAGGCTTATGAGGTGGTCCATTTCCAGCCGTTCGACCCGGTGCATAAACGCACGGAAGCCACCGTCAAAGCCAAAGACGGAAAGACGTTCAAGGCGACCAAGGGCGCGCCGCAGGTGATATTGGCGTTGTCGCCCAATGCCGGGCAGGTGAAGCCCGCCGTCGAGAAAGCAGTCAACGAATTCGCCGCGCGCGGTTTTCGTTCGCTGGGCGTGGCCCGGGCCGACGGAGACGGTCAATGGCAGTTTTTAGGTGTGTTGCCTCTGTTCGATCCGCCACGCGAAGACGCCAAGGCAACCATTGCGACTGCGCTGGCGATGGGTGTAAAGGTCAAGATGGTGACGGGCGACGCCCTGGCCATCGCCAAGGAAACGGCCAACAAATTGGACATGGGCACGAATATCCTTGATGCCGCCAGTTTGGGCGACACGAAAAAGCAAGAGACCAACGACGTGGCTGAGTCCATCGAGAAGGCTGACGGTTTCGCCCAGGTGTTCCCTGAACACAAGTACCACATCGTGGATGTCCTGCAAAAGCGCGGCCACATCGTTGGCATGACCGGCGACGGGGTCAATGATGCCCCAGCGCTGAAGAAGGCCGATTGCGGCATCGCCGTTTCGGGCGCGACGGACGCGGCACGAGCGGCTGCGGCCATCGTGCTCATGACACCCGGCCTGTCGGTGATCATTGATGCGATCAAGGAGAGCCGAAGAATCTTCCAGCGTATGAATAGCTACGCGATCTACCGCATTGCCGAGACGTTGCGCGTGCTGTTCTTCATGACGTTGGCGATCTTGATCTTTAACTTTTACCCATTGACGGCCGTGATGATCGTCATGCTGGCCTTGCTCAACGACGGTGCCATCCTGTCCATTGCATACGACAATGTTCATTACAAAGATAAACCAGAGGCCTGGAATATGCGCATGGTGCTGGGGATTTCCACCGTGCTGGGCGTCATTGGGGTCGTCTCCGCCTTCGGCTTGTTTTATCTTGGCGAGCGCGTCTTCAAACTCGACCGCGCACACATCCAGACGCTGATGTATTTGAAACTGTCCGTGGCGGGGCATCTGACGATTTTCCTGACGCGCACGCGCGGCCCGTTCTGGTCCATACGGCCGGCAAAGATTTTATGGATGGCGGTGGTCGGCACACAAATCGTAGCGACATTAATCGCGGTTTACGGGCTGTTTATGACGCCCTTGGGCTGGGGTTGGGCCGGATTCGTGTGGGGCTATGCGTTGCTATGGTTCCTCGTGAATGACCGTGTGAAGTTGCTCGCGTACCGGATTTTTGATCCCGCCGGAGCCGTCATTAAACTTGGAACCAAAGCAACCGAGTCCAAGCTTGACGACAAAGCAACCGAGCCTAAGCCGGACGACAAAGCCGTCGTTAAGCCCGATGCCAAGGGTACTGAGCCGAAGCCAGATGACAAAGCCGAACCAAAATCTGAAGGCAAAGCCGTCGTTAAACCTGACGCCAAGGCCGATCCAAAACCTGAGGCCAACGGCAAGACACCTTCCGATTTGACACCGCAGATCGCCAAGCGAGCCTATGAACTCTATGAGGAGCGCTCCCGCAAGGACGGTCCAGCAGTTCAGGACTGGCAGAGGGCGGAGCGGGAGATTCGGAAAGACGAAGTCAAAGCCGAATCCAAGCCCGATGCCAAAGCAGCCGAGTCCAAGCCCGATGCCAAAGCCGAACCGAGTCCTGATGCTAAAGCAGCCGAGCCCAAGCTGGACGCCAAAGCAGCCGAGTCCAAGCCGGACGCCAAAGCAGCCGAACCTAAGCCGGACGGCAAAGCAGCCGAGTCCAAGTCGGACGCCAAAGCAGCCGAACCCAAGCCTGATGCCAAGCCCAAGACACCGTCCGATTTAACGCCACAACTCGTCAAACGAGTTCATGAACTCTACGAGAATCTAGGGCGCGAGGAAGTTCGGGCAGTTGAGGACCTGGAGAAGACAGAGCGCGAGGTTCAAGAACATGCAGCCCATAAATAAACAGGGGCGAACAACGCGGCTGCCACGACCAAAAGGATGAAGATGAAAATCAATTCAAAGGATTTTCGGGTGCGGCCCGGAGGAAAAGTCAAACTTGGAAAGTGGCCGACGAAAGCGAAACCCATTTGCAAGTCCAAGAAAGGGTATCATAAACTCTTGAAAGAACACGTTGAAGAGTTGAGCGCCCTGCAACAACTCCATTACGCGTCCAACCATTATGCCTTGTTGCTGATTTTTCAAGGAATGGACGCTGGCGGCAAGGACGGCGCTATCCGGCACGTCATGTCCGGGGTCAATCCGCAAGGTTGTGAGGTTTTCAGTTTCAAACAGCCGACCGCCGACGAGCTGGAACATGATTTTCTCTGGCGCACAACCCGCCATTTGCCGGAACGCGGGCGGATCGGCATCTTCAATCGTTCCTACTACGAGGAGGTGCTCGTTGTTCGCGTGCATCCGGAAATTCTCCGCTGCCAGGGGCTGCCGGATGAGTTGCTCGGTGAGAAGTCCATTTGGAAGGGGCGGTATCGTTCTATCGTGGACTTGGAGGAACATCTTCACCGTAACGGCACCAGGATCATCAAATTCTTCCTTCACCTGTCGAAGGCGGAGCAACGAAAGCGATTCCTTGAGCGCATTGATGAGCCGGACAAGAACTGGAAATTCAGCCTCGCGGACATTCACGAGAGGAAAT
>Ga0224554_1000136_pt1 | contig 67654 bp, 50 predicted proteins | sample 714S22024metaG_FD_180666 | JGI IMG/M metagenome (GOLD analysis project Ga0224554, IMG submission 180666) | Peat soil microbial communities from Stordalen Mire, Sweden - 717 S2 20-24 | ecosystem: Environmental > Terrestrial > Soil > Wetlands > Peat | place: Sweden: Norrbotten County, Stordalen... | reverse complement strand
TCAGCAGCCAGTAATACTGGCCATTCTGCCGGGGAAATGCCTGCATCAACAGGGTTCCGATGGTCACGCCCACCAGGCACTTGGCAATGTACTCGTAGAACATGACGGGCTTGCCCTTCGTGATCTCCTTGAAACTCCTCATGGCAATCCCCATTCGCTGCAAACGCCGATGCTCCGTAAAGTGCTTAAGTCGATTTAAGGTGCTTAATTTGATTTTATGCCGTCGCACGCCCTCGATGGAATTGCCTCACGGCGAACCTGTCCCGGTTTCGCTCCAGCCGCGGGCAGCACAACGCCTTCATCCCGGTCGAATCAAGGTGGAAGGGCTGGATTGGTGGCTCACTGTTCAACAGTGCGAAGCGAGACCTGAGGTGCCGATTTGGGTCGCTCACTAGAACATTCAGGGTAAATTGAATACGATCCAGATGTAATTTTGATGAGATACTGCAATCGACGATATGAAACTTTCTGCCATAGAAATGTGCGCCGGAGCCGGCGGCCAGTCGCTCGGCATCGAAAAAGCCGGGTTTTCCCATCGTGCGCTGGTTGAGTTGGATGGACATGCCTGCAAGACGCTCATCCACAACCGGCCAAGCTGGAATGTGATCCGTGAGGATTTAAACACCTTCGACGCACGTCCATACAGGGGAGTTGATCTCGTATGCGGCGGATTGCCATGCCCTCCGTTTTCCAAGGCGGGTAAACAGTTAGGCAAGGAAGATGAACGCAACCTCTTCCCTGCCGCGATCCGGATTATTAGCGAAACGATGCCACGCGCTGTGATGATCGAAAATGTCCGGGGCATTCTTGATGCCGTATTTGGGGACTATCGCGATTTCATAAAGAATGAATTAGCAGGTCTTGGCTACAAGACCGATTGGAAGCTCCTCAATGCTTCTGACTTTGGTGTGAGCCAACTGCGGCCGAGAGTGGTGTTCGTAGCAATCCGTGAGGATATGGGATACGAATTTGCCTGGCCAGTGCCCCTAAAAGATAAACCCACGCCGGTTGGGCATCTGCTCTATGACTTAATGGCGTCCGGGGGTTGGCGTGGTGCGAAACTTTGGCGTGACCGTGCAAACGAAATTGCCCCAACGCTCGTTGGAGGGAGTCATAAGCACGGTGGCCCAGACCTGGGTCCTACACGAGCACGCAAGGCTTGGGAAGCTCTCGGTGTAGACGGGAAAGGGATAGCGAATGAGCCACCATATAAGGACTTCCTGGGCCTTCCTAGATTGACTCTGCGCATGGCTGCGAGAGTTCAAGGTTTCCCAGATAGCTGGGAATTTGCAGGAGGGAAAACACACACATACAGGCAGATTGGCAATGCCTTTCCTCCTCCTGTTGCCTATGCAGTTGCAAATAGAATTGCCGAGACATTGCGAATGGGCTTTGGTCTCGCGAAGGCTGGTTGAAATGGCTCGTGGTGAAGGATCAAGATCGAAGTTGAGGTCGCATTTCCTTGCTAACATAGGCCGCGTGATGGATGCCGATGAGTTGCGCGGGGTTGCGGGCGCTAACGAATATGGCAGGAGAATCCGCGAACTACGCAATGAGGAAGGCTTCCAAATCCTCACACACAATGATCGTGCCGATCTGAAACCGGGCGAATACCTCCTTTTGTTGCCCAAGCCACATCCGGCGTTTGCCCGCGACATTTCCAAAGAGCTTCGTGCTCTTGTACTGGATCGGAATGGCTTTACTTGCCAGATGTGCGGTGCGGTGGCCGGCGAGGTCGATCCATATGACCCAAGCCGCAGAACGAGACTTCACATCGGGCACATAATCGACAAGACGGCGGGTGGCACCGACGATGCGAACAACCTGCGCGCTCTCTGTTCAGTTTGCAATGAAGGAGCGCGCAACCTGACACTCGACAGGCCATCGTCGCTGAAGCTCCTCATACAAATTCGACGCGCGACGAAGGCTGATCAGATCGCCGTCTTGAATTGGTTGCAAGCGAAGTTTCCGGCTGACAATGGACAACCTGAGCAACGCAGCAAGAAGTGAAAATATGCGGCGCATTCGCAGTCGCGATACCTCGCCCGAGGTGGCCGTCCGGTCAATGATTCATCGCATGGGCTTCCGGTTTCGTCTGCATCGCAAAGACCTTCCGGGTTGCCCGGACATTGTATTTCCCGGCCTTCAAAAGATTATTTTTGTGCATGGATGTTTTTGGCATCAGCACGCCGCCTGCGGAGAGGGCCGGCTTCCAAAATCCCGTCAAGATTATTGGGAGCCCAAGCTCAAACGGAATAAGGACCGCGATGTCCAGAATCGGGCTGAACTTCGCAAGCTAGGCTGGAGGACACTGGCTGTATGGGAGTGCGAACTCAAGCGATCTGATCGTTTAGAAAAGAAGCTCAGGCGTTTCCTCGCCAATTGAACGGCTGATACAGTAACTGGGTAGGAAGAAGCCGCCTGGCCGGATCAATAGAGCGGCGGCTCACCCGGCGGCCGCGTCTTCCAGCGGCGATGCATCCACAGCCACTGCGATGGGTATTCCCGGATGGTCTCTTCGATGACGGCGGTGAACAGCGCGGTGTTGCTGGCTGCGTCGGCCTCGGAGTCGCCGCTGTCGGCCAGCTCCAACTCCGGGCCGAAGCGAAGCACGTACTGCCGCTCCGCCTCCTCCCACAGCAGAAAGCCGGGCAGCACCGCCGCGCCGGTCTTCAGCGCAACCCGCGCCAGTCCAGAGGCCGTGCATGCCTCCACGCCAAAGAAGGGCACAAAGAGGCCCTGCGGCGGCGTCATGTTGGTGTCCATCAGGATTCCCACCGTCTCGCCCGCGCGCATCGCCCCAATCAGCCCGCGCGCGAAGTCGTCCTTGTGCAGCACGCGGTTGCCGTGCTGGCAGCGGATGCGGTTGACCAGGCGGTCTACCAGCGCATTGTCCAGGCGGCGGATGACCATCCCCATCGGGTAGCCGGCCAACGAGTGGTAGAAGCTCGACAGCTCCCACGCGCCCAGGTGTCCGGTAAGCACGAATACGCCTTTGCCGCGGTCGCGCGCAGCCAGGTAGTGGTCCAGCCCCTCGTAGCGGATAATGCGGCTGGCGTACTCGCGCGTATAGGTGGACATCTGGCAGAACTCGGCCAGCAGCCAGCCCAGGTGGCGATACTCCTGGCGCAGGATCGCCTCGCGTTTGGCGGCGGGCAGCGCGGGGAAGGCCATCTCCAGATTGCGCCGGCCCACGCGGCGCAGGCGGCTGAGCGAAACAAATGCAATGGCGGCAATGACGACTCCGCACGCGCGTGCCATGCGGCGCGGCAGAGCGCGCAGGACGTGGATGAAGAGCCACGCAAGCGCGAATTCAAGGGCCTGGCGGAGGGAGGGCCGGTTCGCCGGCTCAGTGATGGATTGGGCTTCGCGGGTCAAGGTTCCAGTCTATCGGGAACAGGGTTCAGGGAACAGGGAACAGGTGAGCGGTTGAAGTGATTCCGCCGGGTCAGGAAGTAAAAATGTCGCCACTGAGATGTATAGACGCAGATAGATTGCGCAGGCTTACATCCCGATTGCGCTGGCTTCCACGCAGAAGGGCCACTGGACTCCAGAGCAGAAGGGCCGCCAGCGGAGTGCTTCCGGCTGGCGGCCCTGATCTGTTGTGTGTTGCCGCGTCCTGCGACGCGGTGCAGTTGGTGGTATTCCTACGGGATTAGTGGTGGTTCTTCGCTGTTATTGGTTGTTCTTGGAGACGACAAAGAAGTGGGCAACGGTGCGGACGAAGGCGCGAGCGTTCTCCGGGACCGCCTTGTCGCCCTTGAGCACGACATCGAACGGAACGTCGGCGCCATACTCGGCGCGGGTGTCGTCCTGGTTCTGTGAGAGCACAGTGCCGTCCAGGTCAAGCCCGACAAAGAGGCCCTGGCTGCGCGAGTAGGTCAGGAACTCTGCGCGCATGCTCGCGTCCGTGGAGGCTTGAGTATTGCGTCCCACCGGTCCGGCCGAGGCGGCTGCGTCCGCGCCCAGCTTGAACTTGCTGCTGAGCATGTGCTGGAGGCCCCGCTCGTTCATCGCGACCAGAACCAGATCGGTGGTCTGGCCGCCGATTTGCCATCCAAAGCTGCCGCCGGTCAACTGCACAAACACCGGAGCGCTCCATCCGATGTGCGTGCGGCAGGTGGCAACGCCCTGGCCGTACTGCGCCCCCACGATGAACGCGCCCTTCTTGTAGCTGGGAATGACGACGACGCAGGAGGCCCCAGCCAGAATACTCTGCGGTATGCCCTTGTCCGGCGTGGCCATAACCTCCTGGATGACGGCCTGCGCGCTGGTGAGACGCTCGTCGAGCTTTGCATGGTCCTGTGCAACGCCTGCGAGCGTGGTGGTAGTCAGTAGTGTCAAGCCACATAGAATTCCGGAGATTCGTTTCATTGGAGGTTAGCCTTTCACTTCGTTGAAGAGTTTTGCGTCTTGAATGAGTCTGCCTGTTCAGTGTCGCCGGTGATATTAAACCGCAACCACGGATTCTGCATCAATCCGTACGATGAGGGGGAGGCTGTGGGGAGTTGCATGGGAAGAAAAAAGAAGTGACGAAGATCTGGCGAGGCCCTCCACGGCGGGAACCCGAATCTCGATGCCAGATTGGGAAGTTCTGTTCCAGATTGGGAGATAGTTTGCAGGAAGGCTGGATCGGGGAATGCCGCGGGCGACTGGGGGATCGGGAGGGGAACTGCAAAGAGCAAAAAATGGGGGCTGCAAGAGCCAGCAGCTTGCGCTGCTCACATCCTTGTAGCCCCTCTCCCAGGTCTGTGTTGCAGTCTCATAATGGTGCATTGGTGACGGCTGAACAACAGTACGAAGGTATAGAGACTTCCGTACCCATTTTGTTTATCAGTTAGTTAATATTCGAGGAGTGGGCAATACACCCGAAAAACATGAAACAACCCAGCAAATCCGCATAAATCGGATCTCTGCGTGCAAATCGAGGCCGCGCCCCACCTTCGGCGAGACGCGCTATTCAAACTGGGTGAAGGGGTGGATGGTCAGCGCGATGCGGTTGTTCACGCCCACCTTGCGCAGCAGACGGCCGATGTGCGCCTTGACCGTGCTTTCGTCGATGCCCAGGGCAACCCCGATCTCGCGGTTGGAGCGTCCCGCCCGAAGCAGTTCGAGAACCTGCAGTTCGCGCGGTGTGAACTTTGGCGGCGCGCTCGCGGTACCGTTGAAGCCGGGCTGCCGGTCCAGCAGCCGCGAGAGCACCCTGCGCGGAGCCCACACGGAGCCGTCGCGCACCATCTCGATGGCCATTGCAAGCTCGGTCTCCCTGGCCGTCAGTGTCAGGTATCCCTTGGCCCCGGTGCCGATGATGCGCTGGATGTACTCCGGCCCGGTCTCCGTGCCCAGCACGATCAGCTTCAACTGGGGACGGATGTGGTGGAAGGTAGCCAGCAGCTCAAAGAGGTGGCTGGTGCATTCGGCGTCGATCAGCACCAGCGACAGGTTGACATCGTCCAGCGCACCGGGCGCCGTCAGGTGGATGATCTCAAACTGCGGCAGGATGGACTGCAAGCCCAGCACGCGCAGCGTGTCGGTGGCGACCACGCCAATGCGATCCACGCGCGCCGATGCAGATTCCTCCATAGACCTCAAGCCTCAATTCCTGCGTGGCCCGGTTGCTCTGTTGGCCTGCGACGCGGTTCGTTCCGGCGTGCGACAACTTGCATCATCCTAATTTGTACCGGTTGGCGCGTGTTGCGCTACAACTTCGGCAGGACGATGCCCTGCTGCTTCTGATACTTCCCCTTGCGGTCGGCGTAGCTGGTCTCGCACACGTCGTCGGAATCGGACTGGAAGAAGAGGATCTGGCACAGGCCCTCGTTGGCGTAGATGCGCGCCGGCAACGGAGTGGTGTTGGAGATCTCGAGCGTCACAAAGCCCTCCCACTCCGGCTCGAACGGCGTCACGTTCACGATGATCCCGCAGCGCGCGTAAGTGGACTTGCCCACGCAGATCGTCAGCACGTCGCGCGGAATCCTGAAGTACTCGATCGACCGCGCCAGAGCGAACGAGTTGGGCGGAATGATGACGCTCGCCGCCTGCACGCTGACAAACGACCGCTCGTCGAAGTCCTTCGGGTCGATGATCGCCGAGTTCACGTTGGTGAAGATCTTGAACTCGTCGCTGACGCGCAGGTCGTACCCATACGACGAGAGTCCGTAGGAGATCACCCCCGCGCTGACCTGCTTCTCGCTGAAGGGCACGATCATCTGGTGTTCGGTTGCCTGCTGGCGAATCCAGCGGTCGCTCTTGATGGCCATCTCTGTCGTCTTTGCCTCTTGGCGGTCCTCTCCGTCCTGCTTCCGCGGCGCATTGCCGGCGCCCGGGCAGGGGTTGGGTCCGCTTCGTTTCGGATAGCCAAATCTTACGGCAGCAATCGCGCGTTGACAATCCTGGACATAGTTCCTACCATCGCACTTAGCAGAGCAGGGTGGCCCTTAATGGCCGCCTGTCTGCATTTAGCGTGAGAGAGGCGGCCTAAGTTGATTAAACAAGACCTGATTCAGAGGGTGGTTGAGCGAACCGGACTTCCCAGAACGAAGGCGGAGCGCGCGGTCGATGCCATCTTCGGCAGCATGAAACAAGCGCTGATTGCGGGCGACCGCATTGAGCTGCGTGGCTTCGGCGTCTTCACCGTCAAGCCGCGCAAGACCGGCATCGGACGCAACCCGCGCACCGGAGCCGAGGTCAGCATCGCCCCCGGCAAGGCCGTCCGCTTCAAGCCCGGCAAAGAACTGCACAAGATGGACGAGCCCGCCGCATAAGCGAAGCCCTGTCTCGTCGCGAACCCGGCCCCAATGCACGAAGCGCAAGCCGTTTGTACTCGTGCGAAGCTCTGTTGCTCTAGAACAAGAGCGGGTTCTGCATGGACTCTTCAAAACGGAAGATTCCAGCCCGCAAATATTCTTCGACGGCTTCTCCGGCAATCCAGCGGCGGCTCAGCGACTCGGCGACGGCCCCGGCTGTAAGTGAGCCCGCGAACGGGTCGAGAACCAGATCGTTTGGTTCGGTCAAGAGCTTTGTAAAGAACTTGGGCAACAATGCAGGGAATCGCGCGGGGTGAATCTTGACGCCATTCTCCTTGCAACGCTTGGTGTAGTTGTCGTTTGCAGCGTTATTGCCCATCTTCAACATGCTTTCGGGAATGTCGAAGTCTGCTTCTGTCACGTTGGGTGGGATCGAGCCGCCAGCACTGATGGTGTCGAAGGAGCTGCGGATTACATGCCCCGATGGTCTCACCGTACCGCGAACTCCATTCCGATTCAACCGAATCATGTCCTCGCTGTACTCCTTGAGGACGTTGAGATTCGATGCCTTGGGATGCGGCGACTTGGAGAGCCACCACACATATTCAACTGAATCGCGAACGCGAATGCGGCGCACAGTTACCCACTCTGCCGGAACCGGCATCTTCGCGGGGTTGTACCAGAAGCACTCCTGCGCGAGATGGAAGCCGATTTCTTCCACTAAAGCGATTAGCAATTTAAAGTGGTAGATGGAGCGGGTTGGCGTGCCCTGGTTGTAACTGCCCCCGATGTTCAGTACGAAGCTGCCATCTTCCGTTAAGACGCGCTGAATCTGCTTTGCAAACGGCAAAAACCATTCAACATAGTGATCCTTGTGCTCATTGCCGTATGCTTTCTTAAAGTGCAATGCGTAAGGCGGCGATGTCACCACCAGATTGACGCTATTGGACGGCAGTGATTTGAGCAGCTCCAGAGAATCACCCAGATAGGCGACTCCGTGCTTCGATGTGAAGTATGGAGCTTTTTCGACAAGCAGAGACGGATGATCCGACTTGGGACCATCGGCAAGGTTAATGTCGCGCGAAAACGCAGCCTCTTCGAAGGGAGCAACGAGTTGGGGCTTCGATGACACGGCTGTTGCCATAGTACGACCTCACATAGAAATACGATAGACGAAATAGGTTTACATTGTCAACCCAATTTCAAAACGGTCTCGAATGGGTCTCCCAAGCTGAGGCGGCGCGCATTCGGGGCGTCTCGCGGCAGGCGATCTCTCGACTCATCAAGAGAGGAAGGTTTCAGGTGCTTGAGATTGGTGGAAAGGTTCTGCTGAATCGCTCCGAGGTCGAAGCATTTGTACCAGAGCTTCCGGGAAGGCCCACGAAATGAGTGATTCGCTCGAAACAATCAGAAGGTTGATTGAAGAATGCTCCATCGAAGAGCGCAAGGCCCTCAACGCTTACTTGAGAGCACTTCTGCCCCATCCGTTAGAGAGCCAGTGGGGAATCGACGCAGACACGATTCTGAGCGCAATCAGCCGATCCTCCGATCTCACCAAGCGCGGCGTGCGTGGCATTATTGCTGAGGCTGTGTTCGTGAATGAGGTGGTTCCGAACATTGCGACGTCTGGCTGGGATGCAGTTCCCATTACCGGTAATCTGTCTTACGACGCCCTTTTCAAAAAGGGTGAACTGTCGGCACGCGTTCAGGTCAAGCTGCAACGCATGGAAAAGGGTGTCCCGAAGCTCTACCGCCCGAAAATCTACAAAGAAGAAGTGTTATACGTCGTCGAGGTACAGAAGACGCGGAGCGGAGAGAGAAGAACCGGGAAGAAACTTCAGGGAGCGGCCGCGGAAGTCACTGCGGCCAGCACGCTCACTGTAAAAACGAGACCATACAGATTCGGCGACTTCGACATTCTGGCCGTGAACATGCACACATCTTCCGGTGATTGGAAGAGCTTTCGGTATACCTTGGAATCTTGGTTGCGGCCCCGTTCCAAGGATAGCTCCCTTATCGAAATCTTCCAGCCCGTCGCTGCAATTCCAAACGATGTTTGGACAGACGACATTGCGGAATGTTTAGGATGGCTGGTAGCTGGCGAAAAACGCAAGTTGCTTCCTACCTTTTGACATCGACGGCGCGATCGCTTACAACTTGAGTCACACCCTTGTCCTGCGGCTTGCCTGCACCTGGCCGCCGTGCCACCCATAACCATTGCCCGCAACGGAATGTTCGGGAAGCGCGGTGAAACTCCGCCACTGCCCCGCAACTGTGATCGCGCACGCCGCCTCAGCCGCACCGAGAGGCGTGAATGCCAGCCAGTATCCTCCCACTGAAGCCGCCAGGCGACGGGAAGGGAAGCATCCAGTCTTTGGTTGTCATGCACCCGCGTAAGTCAGGAGACCGGTTTCGCCGCGTACATCCAACCGCGCTCCCGGGGGGGAGCGTAGGAGTCCCAACATGTCCTCAGTCTCCGGCCGCTCCTCGGCCCGTCTCGTCCTGCGAGCCTCTTCCGCGCTCGCCGCCTTCCTCTTGCCCGCAACTCTCTCTCTGATCTTTGCTACGCTTATGATCTTCCCCGCGCCGGCGCGCGCGGTGGTGGTACGCGGCGTGGTCACCGACGCGCTCGGCCGCCCCGTTCCCGGTGCGCGCATCCAGCTCATTCAGGGAGCGCGACCGGTTGCCATCGGCATCGCCGGAGTGGACGGCTCCTTCGAGATTCGCTCCACCCTGGCTGGCCGTTTCGTTTTGCTCACTTCGGCTGCGGCCTTCTATCCCGGCATCGGCCAGAACTTTTACGGTGGCTTGACCGACCAGATCACCGAGAACGTTGTGCTGGAGACCTCATCCGTGCATGAGGAGGTTACGGTGACCGCGACCGGTCTGCCCACACCGGTTGCGCAGTCCAGCTCCGCGGTCACGTTGATTCCCCAGAGCGATCTTGCCACCTCCATCGGCGTCGTCGACGCTCTCCGCCAGTCTCCCGGAGTCGATATGGTCGAGACCGGCCAGGCGGGCGGCGTCACCTCGCTCTTTGTGCGCGGCGGAAACTCCACGGCCAATCAGGTACTTCTCGACGGCATTCCGATGGTCGATGTTGGCGGATATTTCGACTTCGGCACTCTCTCCACCACCGGACTGGCCGGCATCGAACTCTATCGCGGCACCAACTCCGCGCTCTACGGAACCGACGCCGGAGCCTCGGTGCTGAACTTCGAGACGCCGCGCGGCTCGGCTACCAAGCCGCAGATCGACTACTCCGGCGACGCAGGAAACTTCCATAGCTACCGCAACGAGATCGCGCTCAGCGGCGCACGCCAGAAGCTGGACTACTTCACGGCGTTCTCGCGCTTCCAGACAGGCAACGCGCTGCCACTCGACGAGTACCACTCGGCCACTTCGGTTGCCAACCTCGGCTACGCGCTTACGGCCAACACGCAGGCGCGGTTCACCCTGCGCAACGCGGATTCGGCCACGGGGCTTCCTGGTGCGCACGACTTCTATGGCATCTCCGCCAACGGCAAGGAGGGCGACCAGGACCTCTACTCCGGCATCACGCTGGAGAATCGCCTGGAGGACGGATGGCACAACCTCGTCCGCTACGGCATCAGTCGCAAGCGCATACAGGAGCAGCAGTTCACCAACGTTGGAACGCCGACCCTGTTCTATCCGGGAACGCCATACTCCTATACCGGGTACTTCGGCAATAAGGTCACCATTCGCGGCGCAAACGGCTACACCGCAACCGGCCAGGCCTCGTTCTTTGTCCCCACCGACGACGAGGACTCCAACCGCGACGAACTCTACTACCAGACGGACTATAGCTTTAGCCACTACCTCACAGCGCTCTTCGGCTTCCACTACGAGAACGAACGAGGCAGCTACGTCGAGCCCCCTCCGTACGCAGAAGACAGGACCATCCAGCGCACCAACTTCCAGTACACGCTGCAACTGCAGGGCGAGATTGAGAGCCGCCTCTTCTACTCGGCTGGCGGAAGCATCGAGAAGAACCACCTCTACGGCATCACCGGAGCGCCGCGTCTCGGCCTCTCGTATGTACCGGTCTTTCCCGGCTCGAAGTGGTTCCGCGGCACGCTGGTGCGCGCCAACGTCGCCACCGGCGTCGAGGAGCCGTCGCTCGCCGTGCAGTTCGCCAGCCTTTACACGGTTCTGCAAGAAAATGGCTTGACGTCCGGCATTGCAAAGTATCACGTCACGCCGATCGGCCCGCAGGATTCGCGCACCTACGACCTCGGCGTTGACCAGAACATCCGCGGCCAGAAGCTGGTCCTCAAGCTCGGCTACTATCACAACTCATACAACCATCAGGTCGAGGGAGTCGACTCCGGCGCGCTGGAGCAGTTCTTCAACATCCCGGCCAGCGTCGCGCAATATCTCTACCAGCCGTACCTCAACTCGCTCGCCTTCCGCGCGCAGGGCTTCGAGACTGAGCTGCAATATCGCCCATTCGCCCGTCTCTTCCTGCGTGGCGGCTACACCTACCTCGACGCCGTCGTTACCCAGTCGTTCTCCAGCGACGCGTACTACAACGGTCAATACAACAACAATCCCAACCTTCCCGGCATCGCCATCGGAGCGGAAGGCCCGCTGATCGGCGCGCGTCCCTTCCGCCGTCCGCCGCACACTGGATTCTTCAGTGTGCAATACACGGGCAACAGGCTGGGAGCGGCCTTCAAGGGCGCACTGGCCAGCCGCTCCGACGACTCCACCTTCCTGGATGGCTTCGACATCACCGGCGGCAACACCCTCGTGCTGCCCAACCGCGATCTCGACTTCGGCTACGCCAAGCTGGACGCCAACCTCACCTACGCCCTCAAGCCGCGCGTCACAGCCTTCACTGAGCTGGACAATCTCCTCGGCCAGCAGCACATCGGCCCCATCGGCTATCCCGGACTGCCCTTTACCGTGCGCGCCGGACTGAAGGTACGCATCGGCGGGGATTAGTGCCTACCACCACCAAAACTGTCATTCTGAGCGCAGCGAACGGGGCCCCCGGCCAGCTTGCTGGCTGGGGCAGGAAGAATCCCCGCATTTTGTTCAAGGCGCAACAAGCTACACCATCAGAATTTCAGTGCTCTCTCGTGAAAGCAGTGGCTCGGTCGTTTGCTGAGGCAACACCCGGGCCGCGCCTGCGTCTAAATAAGTGCCATGACTCGATCACTCACCTCCGCCCTCCTCCTGGCCTCCGCCCTAGCGATCTCCCTCGCCGCACACGCCCAGCAGGAGGGCGTTGTTCCGACGCAGGCGCTGGTCAACGTCGATGCCAAATCCACGCCTCCGGCCAACGCCTCCACCCTGACGGTTGCGATCAACGACCGCAAGCAGCCGCTCACTGCGTGGTTGCCAGTGGCCCCCGCCAACGCCCAGGTTGCACTGCTGATCGACGACGGCCTGCGCGAGAGCGTCGGCCGCGAGTTGGACAATCTGCGCTCCTTTGTGCGCACCCTCGCCCCCGGCGTCGAGGTTCTGGTTGGTTACATGCAGTACGGCCGCGTTGTTGCGGACCAGGGCTTCACCGCAGACCACACGCTCGCCGCCTCCACGGTCCATCTTCCGGCTGGACTGGCCGGCATGAGCGCAAGCCCCTACATCTGTCTATCGGACTTCGTCAAGAACTGGCCCAGCTCCGGCCCATCCTCCTCCAGCGGCTCTTCCGGCCCATCCTTGCGAGCTAAGGCGCGCTTCATCCTCATGCTCACCAACGGCGTCGATCCCTATAACGGCAGCACCAGCTCGATGAACCAGGGCAGCCCCTACGTTGACAACGCCGTCGCAGACGCTCAGCGCGCCGGGGTCGCCGTCTACGCCATCTACTTCGGCGACGCGGGCATGGAAGGCGGATCGGTCAACAACAGCGGCCAGGACTACCTCAACCAGATCGCAGAGGGAACGGGCGGCATCAACTTATGGGAGGGGATAGGAAACCCTGTCTCCACCGCGCCGTTTCTCAGCAAGTTCCAGAGCGCCCTCGCCGAGACCTACATCGCCACCTTCAACACCCCCCTCGGCAACAATCCCGCCCACGACCTGGTGCGCGTCAAGTTCACCGCCGCCAAAACCAAACTCCGCGCCCCGGAAAATGTCCGTCCCGGCAACGTGGAATAAGCCCTGGCAGCATCTTCGGAATTGCGATAGTCCAAGAATGAATTGTCATTCTGAGCGCAGCGAAGAATCCACGCTTTTTACACATTGCTCACGGACGCATCTGAGTTCGCCATTAGTGAAGCCGCTCTAGTTAAATTCGTCATGCCCCCAGTTATTGCGTAAGGATTTAACTAACTCGTCTCCGGTCTGATCAATTGGACAAGTTCCCTGTAATGCAAGCAATGGATCGTCTTCGTCTAACATGATCGGTTCGATACCTGGGGGGAAAAGTAAATCAAGTAATTGTTCGGCACCCTGGGCTAGGGTGAATTGGCCTACGGGAACATCTCGATAGTTAGAGCGTATGTGACGTTCACCCTTCGCGTTCCTACGTCCAGGCGATATTGACGGCTTGAATGCCTCTATCTCTTTCATCGGCTCATGGGGTTTCTTGCCGAAAAAGCGATAGGAACTGATCGTGAGATCTTCGATGGCATAAGAGATTAGAACGATGCATGAGCCAGCCATCTGCGAAAATGAAACGCGAGTTGAACAATGAGGCGGAACTTTGCCTGCGTGAGCTTGTTTTATCTGCACATAGCGAACAGCCGATTGGAGTCTTAGTACCATGTCAAAACCGGCGTTATCTACTTCGGAGTTGAAAACGTGTAGCGCAGCACGACAGTTTCGCTTCCAGAGTTCAGAACACAATTCAGCGGACATTCTGTGGCGAAGGACGTTTTCTATGTAAGACGATTGGTGAGCAGCAGATGTTAGTAGTAGTCCGCCTGATTGTTTTAAGGCCTTCATAAAGTATGTTATACAACGAAAAGGCCCCGGATTGAACCTCAAATCCGGGGCATTATCGTTGCTCTTACTGTTCGGTCAACCGCGCAGTATTAGTACATGCCTTCCATGCCGCCGCCGTGTCCGCCGCCGGCCGGCGCTTCCTTCTTCTCCGGAATCTCGGAGATCATGGCTTCGGTGGTCAGCAGCAGGCCCGCGATCGACGCCGCGTTCTGCAGTGCCGTCCGCGTCACCTTGGTTGGGTCGATGACGCCGGCCTTCACCAGGTCCTCGTACACGTCCGTGCTTGCGTTGTAGCCGAAGTTCACGTCCTTCGAGTCGCGGATCTTGCCGATTACTACCGCGCCCTCTTCGCCGGCGTTCGAGACGATCAGCCGAAGCGGCTCCTCCAGTGCGCGGCGAATGATCGTTGCCCCGATCTTCTCGTCGCCCTCCAGCGTCTTGATCAGCGTGTCCACAGCCGCTGTGCAACGCACCAGAGCCACGCCGCCGCCCGGGACGATGCCCTCTTCGACAGCCGCGCGTGTTGCATGCATTGCATCCTCGACGCGCGCCTTCTTCTCCTTCATCTCGGTCTCGGTGGCTGCTCCGACCTTGATGACGGCAACGCCGCCGACCAGCTTCGCCAGCCGCTCCTGCAGCTTCTCGCGGTCGTAGTCGGAGGTGGTCTTCTCCACCTGCGCGCGAATCTCCTTCACGCGTCCTTCAACCTCGCCGTTCTTGCCGCCGCCGTCGATGATCGTGGTGTTGTCCTTGTCGATCGTCACCCGCTTGGCTGTGCCCAGGTCTTCGATCTTCACGCCCTCGAGTTTAATGCCGAGGTCTTCTGTGATCGCCTTGCCGCCGGTCAGGATTGCGATGTCCTGCAGCATGGCCTTGCGGCGGTCGCCGAAGCCGGGTGCCTTCACGGCAGCTACGTTCAGCGTGCCACGCAGCTTGTTGACCACCAGCGTCGCCAGCGCCTCGCCGTCCACGTCCTCGGCGATGATCAGCAGAGGCTTCGCGGTGCGCGCGATGGCTTCCAGCAGCGGCAGCAGGTCCTTCATCGACGAGATCTTCTTCTCGTAGATCAGGATGTAGGGATCTTCCAGTGCCGCTTCCATGCGCTCTGCATCGGTGACGAAGTAGGGCGAGAGATAGCCGCGGTCGAACTGCATTCCCTCGACAACCTCAAGCTGCGTCTCCATGGTGCGCGACTCTTCCACCGTGATGACGCCGTCCTTGCCCACCTTCTTCATCGCCTCGGCGATGATGGAGCCGATCTGCGCGTCGGAGTTGGCGCTGATCGTGCCAACCTGCGCGATCATGTCGCCAGTCACAGGCTTGGAGAGCTTGTTCAGCGCGCCGCCGTGTACCACGCCATTTTCGTCGCGCTTGCCGATGATGGCCTCAACCGCCTTGTCGATGCCGCGCTTCAGCGCCATCGGGTTCGCGCCCGCCGCCACAGTCTTGACGCCCTCGCGATAAATCGCCTGCGCCAGCACGGTTGCGGTCGTGGTGCCATCGCCCGCGATGTCCGAGGTCTTCGACGCCACTTCCTTCACCAGTTGCGCGCCCACGTTCTCGGTCGCGTTGGCCAGCTCGATCTCCTTGGCCACCGTCACGCCGTCCTTGGTGATGGTCGGCGATCCGAACTTCTTCTCGATGACCACGTTGCGTCCCTTGGGGCCGAGCGTGACCTTCACCGCATCGGCCAGTATGTTGACCCCGCGCAGGATTGCCTGCCGCGAGTCTTCTCCATGCAGAATCTGTTTTGCCATTGTGCTGCTCCTGTACCCGGCTCATTGTCCGGTCGAAAATTTTTATGTTGCTGAACCAGAGGTTCTGTTTGTACTTACCGCGAAGCGGTCGAGAACGGTGCGAAGCACCTACTTCTTGACGATGCCCAGAACTTCCTCTTCGCGCATGATGAGGAACTCTTCGCCGTCCAGCTTGATCTCGGTGCCCGAGTACTTGCCGAACAGAATCGTGTCGGCCGCCTTCACGTCCAGCGGAAAGACCTTGCCCTCGTCGTTGGACTTGCCCTTGCCCACGGCAATGACCTCGCCCTGCTGTGGCTTCTCTTTGGCTGAATCCGGAATGATGATGCCGCCGCGAACGCTCTCGCCCTCTTCCAGACGACGGACCAGAATCCGGTCGTGCAAGGGGGTAAACTTTGTTTTTGCCATTGCGAATCTCTCCTTGTTGCAAAAAATGTTGATAGTTGATGTCTGATTGATTGGATGCAGAAACCAGTCCGGACAGCGGGAGCCTCGGTACATCCGCCAGGCATCCGTTCCGGGTTCGAGCGGCCCAAAGCGCCCTTTAGCACTCAAGCCCCTCGATTGCCAACAATATGCCACCTCGCTCCGTCTGTCAAGCCATTCCGCGTGAAACCTGAGTGAAAGTCACTCATATTGCGTCAAATTGACCGCAAATGCTCGGCACACCATTCCAAACCCACCCACGCCGTCCTTCTGACGTAAAATGACCAGATGCTGCTCCGCAACCCACTCCGCATCCACTCCGGCCGCGCCTTTCTCCTTTGCCCCTTCGCCATGGCTCTCTGCCTCTTCGCGCTGCTCGTCTCATTCGCACCCTTGCACGCCCGCGCTCAAGACGGCACCTCCACGCCGGAGAAGCATGGCCGCAAGTACAAGGCACCGCCCGACACCTCGCGCATCGAGGTCACCGTGCTCAAGGGCTTCAACAAGAAGCCCATCATGAACGCAGCCGTTGTCTTTCACCCCACCAAGGATGGCACCGACGAGGGCAATCTGGAGATGAAGACCGACCCCGACGGCAAAGCCGTGATCGACGTTATCCCCACCGGCAGCAAGGTGACCATCCAAGTCATCGCCGACGGCTTCGCCACCTTCGCCGAGGACTACGTCGTCAAAGAGGCCAGCCGTCAGATTCTCATCAACATGCAGCGGCCCAAGGCGCAGGTCTCCGCCTACATCGACAACAACGGCAAGCCATCCGAGCTGAAGCCCGGTGTGCAGGATCCGGTCCGTCCGAAGACGAAGCCCGCCACGCCTGCAACTCCCGCAACAACTCCTGTCGCGCCGCCCGCGGCCACCACCACGCCGAAGCCCTAGAGGCCCGCGATGCCAGAGCCTGACAGCAGGGAACTCCGCGACGCATCCACCCCGTTGGCGGGCAAGATCGCTCTGGTCACTGGCGGGGCGAAACGCATTGGCCGGGCCATCGCGCTCCAGCTTGCGGCCGCCGGCGCCAACGTCGCCATCACCTATCGCGAATCGCAACCCGAAGCCGAACATACCGTCCGCGCGCTCACCGCGTTTGACGTCGATGCATTCGCCGTCCGCACCGACCTCACCGACGCCGAGAGCATCCGCCAGTCCGTCGCCGCCGTCATCGAGGAGTTCGGCCAGCTCGACATCCTGGTCAACAACGCGGGCCTCTTCGAGCAGGCCGCACTCGAAGACATCACCCCCGAGCAGTGGGACCGGATGTTTTCCACCAACACACGCGCGCCATTCCTCGTGGCACAGGCAGCGTATCCGCATCTACGCGCAGCGAGTGGGCGGATCGTCAACATCGGCTCGCTGGGCGGCTCTCACCCGTGGGCCACGCACGCCCACTACTGCGCCTCCAAGGCGGCGCTGCACATGCTCTCGCAGACGATGGCCAAGGCCTGGGCGCCCGAGGTCAGCGTCAACTGCGTTGTGCCGGGAATGATCGTGCAAGGTGAGATCGGCGACGAGTACGTCCGCTTCGCCGAGAAGACTCCGATGCGCCGCAACGGCACCCCCGAGGACGTCGCCGCCGCCGTCCTCTTCTTCGCCACCTGCCCCCACTTCATCACCGGCCAACTGCTCGCCGTCGATGGCGGGCTCGGCCTGTAGCGTTGCGTTAACCGCAGTTTCATATTTCGTTTTTTGACTGTTGTGGAGTATGTTTGCGGCAAGGTACTTCGACAGTTAGGAGAATACGGATGAAACGGTTGTCCTATCTCATAATGATTAGTTGCTTCCTCGCGTTGCTGCCTCGAATCGCCGAATGCCAATCCAGTGCACCTCAGACGAATATATCGAACGAAGGTGACTATGCGAGGACAGAGGAGATATATCCGAACTTTCTTGGATGGAAGTATCACACTCTGCATGATTTTCCCCTACAACCTGATGGCTCAAAGGGATATACAGTGTCTTCATCTAATGGTGGTTGGGGACCTAGAGACTCCGATGTAAAGCCTTTATATCAAGACTCTAACGAATATTTTCTACATCTATTAGCTTGTGATAGCTCCGCAATCGTAGTAGCAACCATGACTGGTTCAGAGGTGCATTTATCTCAGAACAAATCTACTATATTTACTCGCTATCATTTCACGGTAAAGCAGCTGGTCAAAGAAGGTCTTTCTACTGCTACTGATACTGTTACTATTGGTGACAATGTAGATGTTATTCACCTTGGCGGCACAGTTGTTGATGCTGGCGAAAGGTTGACGGTAAAGGTTGACGGAGTGGATCCATACAAAACAGGGGAAGTATATTTATTGTACTTGGATCATGACGCAAGAGCCTCCGCTAATGTCTTTTACAGCCCGCAAGGAATAAGGCTTTCTGTTACGCCTGAAAACATAATTCGGGATACGGGAAAGATTAAACAACAGCATGCGCGTGATGGAGAAACTGTAGACCAATTTAAGCAGCGCCTACAAGCGGCATTAGTAAAGGATGTCTGTAGATAGGCTCATTTTTTTGTGAACCGCTCCGTCATGCGCTGCCACCAGTTGGGAATCTTGATCTCTTCCTCCAGCCCGCGCGGCTCCTCTTCCACCTCGAACTCATGGCCCAGGAAGACCGCCATCGGATTGGTAACGCACAAACTGTGCGCATAGCTCGCGCCGAACTTCCTTCCTGCCAGATCACATGCCTCGCGCATGCGCGGCGGGCGCTTGGTGGTGTTGTGCGCGTCCGTGGCCAGAAAATGCACCCAGCGCTTATCCAGCAGCTCGAACGCCATCTGCTCGGCGCGCCGGCCCTTGTGCCCGGTCAGAGAGTCCGCCGTCACCTGGATCAGAAGGCCGCCGCGCAGCCATTCGATCAGCCGCTCGGGATCGTTCTGCAGCGTGGGGTTGCGCTCCGGATGGGTCAGGATCGGCGTCATCCCGGCCAGTTGCAGTTGGTAGAAGGTCTCGGTCAGCCCCGGCGGAAGCCCGTACTCCGGCACCTCCACCAGCAGATAGCCCAGCCCGTTGATGCTGAATCGCGCCGGATCGGCCAACGCCCGCTTCACGTTGTCGAACGACATGTGGAAGTCGCATCCCAGGCCCAGCGTCAGCGGAATCTTCTCGTCGGCCAGCCGCGCGCGCAACTCGTCAGCCCTGGCCGCGTTCACGCTTGGATCGAAGTCGTGGTAGCTGTTCGCGTGCGGCGTGCATACCACATGCGTGATGCCCTCGGCCACAGCCTGCCGCGCCATCTCGACCGAGGTCTCCAGGCTGTCGGCCCCGTCGTCCAGCCCGTGCAGCAGATGATGATGAATGTCTACCATTGCACCCGCAAGGGTATCACCGCCGCGCGTGTTCTGCGGCTGACCGCCTTACGCCGTGGCCAGACTGCGCGCCATCGACTGGAAGAGCAGCAGCCCATCGGTCGAACCAAGCAGGGCCTCGCTCGACCGGTCCGGGTGGGGCATCATGCCCAGCACATTGCGTCCCTCGCTGAGGATACCCGCGATGTTCTCCAGCGATCCGTTGGGGTTCGCCTCCGCGGTCAGCTCGCCAGCCGGTGTCGCATAGCGGAATGCGATGCGGTCGTCGCGCTTCAGCGCAGCCAGCGTCTCCGCGTCGCAGAAGTAGTTGCCCTCCATGTGCCCGATGGGCATCTGCAACACCTGCCCGCGTACCAGCCCATTGGTGAACGCCGAGTTCGCCGTCTCCACCCGCAGATGCAGGTGGCGGCAGACGTAATGCTGGCCTGCATTGCGCATCAACGCGCCGGGCAGCAGGCTGGCCTCGCACAGGATCTGGAATCCGTTGCATATCCCCATCACCAGTCCGCCCGCGTCGGCAAATCGCCGCACGCTCTGCATAATGGGGGCAAAGCGCGCGATCGCCCCGGTCCTCAGATAGTCGCCATACGCAAATCCGCCGGGGACGAGGATCGCGTCGCAGCCTTCCAGGTCGTGCGATTCATGCCACAGATACGTCACCGGAGCGCCCATCACCGCGCCCAGTGCGTGGTGCGTATCTTGATCGCAGTTGGAGCCGGGAAAGACCAGAACACCGAATTTCATAGCTCTAGATTAGCATTCCCGCACGGCGCTTCGCCGGGCATCGCGCACGGCCACGCACTCACATTGGCCAGCGTGTCCTTTACCAGCGGTGGCTCATGGTCAGGCGGACGACGCCCTGGTCGATGCCGGGATTCTCATATCCCTGATGCGCGTTCGAGATGTGACGATAGATGTACTCCACGCGAAAAGACGCCTGCGGACCTGTGAAGAACTGCACGCCGGGCCCGAGCGAGAACATGTAGTTCAACTGGTCGGCTTCGTCCACCGGAATATCGCGTGCCGAGACGACGAAGCCCATATCGATGGCAAAGCTAGGCTGGACGCGCCACCGCGGCAGCGCGCCGATCCGTGCGCCCAGTGGAGAGAAGCCAGCGGCGTAGGTGTCCTGCCGTCCGAAGAGCGCGTACAGAGGAACGCCCAGACCCCCGCCAGTGGGTATGCTGCCCACTTGCTCATGGGTCACGGAGACCACGCGCACCGGCGTCTGCGTCGTGATGTAGTTCTGTCCAGCGTAGGTGAAGATCGTACCGGTCACCGTCGGGTCGGTCTCCTCGAACAGTGGCATCAGCGATCCCTCGTAGTCGAGGCGGTAGCGCGCACCCTGGTGCATCAGGTGGGTGTACTCCGCGCCCAGTGTCCAGATGCGCCGTTGGCCGGCCTCGCCGATCAGAATGTGGCTCGAAGTATTACTGTAGCTTGACGAGAAGCCGTAGCTCTGCACCCGGCCCACTCCGCCGGCCCCGTCAACCGCCTGGCCCCAACCCGGCGAGCCCCATCCCCAGAAACATACAAGCGCGGCGAAAACTGCGACCAGTGCAGCCTTGAGCGGGACCAGTACAGCCCTAAGCGGGACGGAAACAACTTTGCGCAATCGGAGGACCTCGGAACGCAGAGGTCCTGACACGCCCTCCGCAATGCTCCAAGAAGAATACAGCATCGCAAGGGCACGTCTTCAGAGCCTGTCCTGAGCGAAGTCGAAGGATGCTGAAGCGATCGCTCTATTTGAAGTTCCGCGCCGGGTGCCCCAGGCTCTACGCGGGTGCCCCAGGTGCCTCGCATTTGGGCACCTGGGAGAGCGGCAGCCTGCATCAGCCATGCTGAAGCGATCGCTCTATTTGAAGTTCCGCGCGCTCTACGCCGGCACGTAGATGGCGTAGCCGCGCGGCGGGGCAGGGAACTCGGCGTTGCCGTCGCCGTCGGTGGTGCGCGCATCGGGCCATGCCTCGTCGTGCCCGTCCCACGCAATCGGCACAAACTTCTGGTTGACCCACTTGGTCTTCACCGATGTGCCACTCCACTTGTCTCCCAGATTGTTCAGCACATAGATCAGCCCCGGCTGGTCGACGCTCTCGTCCTTCCAGCCCACGCGCTGCATGATGTAGAGGTCGGGATCGGCGTGCAGAATCTGCGAGTCGCCGCCCGCGTGCTTGTGGTGCGCCTCAATCAGCGCGTCGATGCCGTTCGGCGTTCCCGTCCGCGCGAGGCCATTGTTGTAGTAGTCGTACCAGAAGACGCACGGGTAGCCCTCATGCACCATGATGAACGAGTAGGCCATCAGCTTGTCGTTGACGATGGCATTCGTGCCCATGTCGTGGTTGTCCACAAACGTCGCCGCATGGCGCGGCCGCTTCATCACCACCGAGCCGCCATCGGTCAGGTTGCGCAGGTCGTAGCTCGGCTTGTCGCAGACGTCCTTCAGCTTGTAGCGCAGGGGAAAGTCGAACGCCGCGACCTGGTTGTCGGTAAACTCTGCGACGCGGCTCAGCCAGCCGTCGATGTCGTCGGCGCCGGACCAGTACTCGCCCACCACGTACGGCACAAAGTTCTTGCCATCCTTGACGTAGAGATACTTCGCAAGCAGCCCGATCATCCACGCGCCAAATCCCTTGGCGTAGTCGAATCGAAAGCCATCGAAGCCAAGTTCCTCGATCAACATCCGCGCGTAGCGGTACATCGCCGCATACACCTCCGGATTGCGATGGCACAGATGCGGGTAACCCGCGAAGTTCTCGCCTTCCAGGATCACCTGCTCGTAGCGGCTGGGGTGAAAATGGTTGAAGTTGCGGGCGAATATCCCGCTCTTGGGGTTGAACTTCGTCCAACGCTTCTCGCCGTCCAGAGGGTTCACCTCCTCCTCGTCCCCACCCCCGTTGTGGTTGATCACCATGTCGGCGTAGAGCCCCACGCCGTTCTTATGCGCCTTTGCGATCAGTGCCTCCAGCTCAGCCCGGTTGCCGTACCAGGTCTTCTTGCCGCCCTTCTGGTCGAAGTCGCCCAGGTCGAAGTAGTCGTACGGGTCGTAGCCCATCGACGTGTTGCTCGATGCTTTGTTCACCGGCGGCAGCCACAGCGCGTTGAACCCTGCGTGCCCCAGTTCCTCCACCTTTTCGGCGACAAAGTTCCACCACTCGTGCTCTTTCTTCTCCTGCCGCGGCGCGTCCCAGTAGAATGCCTGCATCATTACTGCCATCGGTCGTTCTCCCGTTCTCCCATCACATTCTCTGTGGATCGATTCGAGCGGCCTGAACCAAATCAAGCCCTGTGCGTTTCCCTTCGTGAGATGCTGTAAACAAGCCTCAGGGTTGGACATGCAGCCGCATCGCGAAGGTCGCCTGCGCCTGCGCCGCTCACCCTTCGGGAACAATATGGACCCCGTCGCCCGGCTCCCGTGCTCGATGCGGCGTATGATTGGACATGTACACAAAGGCACACAAAGAATTATTTGTTGGGGCGCGAGGAGAAGCAATGCGCAAATTTTTCTCACTCCATCCGACTTGGGGACACTCCGCATGACTGAAGCGACCGCCGCAACACCGCCTAAACGCAAGGTCCTCGTGGCCGACGACGAACAGGTCATTGCCAACACGCTGGCCATCATCCTCAACCAGGCCGGCTTCGAGGCGTGCGCCGTCTATAGCGGAGAAGCTGCCATCGAGGCGCTCGACAGCTTCCAGCCGGACATGCTCATCTCAGATGTCATCATGACCGGCATCACCGGCATCGAGGCCGCCATCGCCATCCGCCAGAAGATGCCCCACTGCAAGATCCTGCTCTTCAGCGGCCAGGCTGCCACCGCCGATCTGCTGGAGAAGGCACGCCTCCATGGCCACGAGTTCGAGATCCTCGCCAAGCCCGTCCACCCCACCGACCTCCTCGCCAAACTCCGCGGCTGACGCAGAATCAACGTGGATGAACCCACTTCCTGACTTGTCATTCTGAGTGCAGCCCTATGAGTTGTCATTCTGAGCGCAGCCCACACGAGTTGTCATTCTGAGTGCAGCCCTATGAGTTGTCATTCTGAGCGCAGCCCACACGAGTTGTCATTCTGAGCGCAGCGAAGAATCCCCGCATTTCGTTTGCAGAGCGACGCTCCACGCCGTTCGCTATAGTGCTTCTCTTGTTGGTATAGAGCCGAACCCTTCAAGTCGTCATTCTGGCGCAGCCCCCACGAGTCGTCATTCTGGCGCAGCCCCCACGAGTCGTCATTCTGGCGCAGCCAGAATCTCAGTATTTTGTTTGTAGCTCCTCTACACCTTCAGGAGATCAGTTCTAAGATGTGGGATTGAGCCGCATCATCCCGCCGAAGCCGGCCTCTTCCGCTCCTTCACCTTCACCGCCGGAACACCAGCGTAGATGCCCCACGGCTCCATGTCGCGTGTTGCCACCGAACCCATCCCCAGCACCGCTCCCTCGCCCACGCTCACACCGGGGGCCACCGAGGCACGCGCGCACACCCACGCATACGCCCCCACCTCCATCGCGTAGGCCAGCAGCGGGAAGCGCGGATCGTCGGTATCGTGGGTCGCGCCGCACAGGTACGCCTCCTGCGACAGGATGGCGTGCGAACCCAAGCGCATCGGCGCAGGGTTGTATATCTCCGCTCCCTCGCCCGCGCACACCCCATCCGCGCATTCCAGGTTCCACGGGGCCCATACCCGCGAGCTTGGATAGAAATGGCAGTTCGGCCCCATTGTCGCGCCAAAGCATCGCAGCAGGAAGGCCCGCCACGCGAACATCGCCCGCGGCGACGGACGATACAAGATGGCCCGGCACGCGTTCCACAGAAACCGCCGCGCGCGGTCGCTCGCCGCGAATGCAGGCCGCAGATAAGGGTCCGCCGCCGTCTCCGCCGCTATGTGCTCCGCCGAGTTGTAATGCACCTGCTTCGCCATCGCTTTTGCTTTTGCCTTTGTTTGTTCTTGCTGTCATCCTGAGCGCAGCGAAGGATCCCGAGGAACTACGCCCAACCACAACATTCCGAACCTTTCTTCCAATCAAACTCCAGCTTTTGATCTTGCATCGGACCTCACCAACATTTGAATTCTGTCGTGAATATTAGACTCAGCACAACCGTCAACTGTTCTTCTCGATCGGTTTATATCTTGGCGTGGCCCGCGCCAGACTCTCGACACTCTCCATCGCCCGCTTGCTGGTGCGGTGATAGTCGAACTCATCATGAAAGCACTTCCTGGCGCGGATGCGAAGTTCCGCAATCTCCTGGGCGCTCAGAGCAGCCCAGCCGCGCAGGCTACTCTCGGTTCCCTCGATTGTATCCTCGCCCACAAACCCTGCCCCGCAGCTCACAACCTCCCGCCAGATGTTCACCTTGTCGGAGACGATCGCGGGCAGGCCGCACGCCAGCGCCTCCGCCACAACGATCCCGAAGTTCTCCTGGTGAGAGGGAAGCACAAAGACCTCCGACGACGAGAAGGCCCCCCATTTCAGCGTGCCATTCAGGCTTCCCGTCCAGGTAATCCGGCCGGCGATGCCGAGCCGCGCCGCCATCGGTTCCAGTTCCTTCCGCCATCCCAGTTGGTCGGGGCCCACGATCGCCAACTGCCACGCCTCATCCTTGCCCAGCGTGGCGGCATACGCCTCGATCAGAATGTCTGTCCCTTTCTTGGGATGGATTCGCCCCAGGGAGATCGCCAGCCGCTTGCCGCGTAGCTCCGGCCATCGCGCCAGAAACTCCCGGCTGGCCGCCACAGTGTCGCAGTCGGGACCGAATGTGCCATAAGGCACCACCATCTCGCGCACGCCGTACCCGCTGAACGACCGCCGCGCCTGCAGCCGCTCTTCCTCGCAGGTAAACAGCACCGCGGTTGCATCGCGCAGCGCCCGCCGCAGCAGGCAATGCCAGTAGACCACTTTCTTCAGATGCTTGAACGGATAGCGCTTCTTGAAGTAGGGATCGAGCATTCCATGAGGGAAGACGGCCCACGGAATGTCCGTGCCGGCAAGCGCGCGATGGGCGGCAATCGTGTTGTAGTTCCACACGCCGTTGACCATCACCACGTCGAAGCGCGGCAGGTTGGCCTTCAGCCACGGCATCGCATGGCGCGTGTAGCCGTATGTTCCCCAGCCCGGCCCGAGCCCAACCACATTGGCCGGAAAATCGCACTGCCGCACAAACTCAGGCGAGTCCAGCGAAGCCACCTCCACCTCATGCCCGTTCATGCGATAGATCGCGCAGCGTTGCTTGAGCCCCTCGACAGGTCCGCCCGTGGCCGGGTCGATCGACGGAATGAAGTGCAGGATTCTCATCGGCCATCCTTGAATCCCTCATCCATCACCACCTTGGCCCAGCGGCGTGTCCAGGGGGTCCCGCGTTCTGCCAGCAGGGCCATGCTGCTCCACTCGCGCCGCTCCGTGGCCGCGGCCAGCCACTGCGTCATCGGCACTCCGAACCCCGACTTCGGCCGGGTGATAATCTTCTCCGGCAACGGGCTCGCCGGAGATTGCGCCAGAAGCCGCTTGCCCGCTCCCCCTGCAAAATTCGTTTGACACAGTTTCAGCGCGTCCAGCAACGCGGCATCCACCAGCGGCGTGCGCAGCTCCAATGAGTGCGCCATGCTGGCCCAGTCGCTGTCGCGCAGTAGCATGTTGCGCAGATAGAGCGTTGAATCCAGCAGGCAGACCCCCGCCGCGTCATTCACGGCATTGGCTTTTCCCATGCCGGGAGGCCAGCCGCCCAGCCGCTCCAACCCCTCCCGAGCTCTCTCTTCTCCCATCAGCAACCCCAGCTCCTGGGGCAGGAAGAGGCAGCGCTTCAGGTAATAAACTCCCTCCAGCGATCCCATGAACTCGGCGATGCCCTTCAGCTTGGGATGCCTGTGTCCATTGGCCAGAATTGAGCATGTGGCGCTCACCAGCGACCGGCCGCCGGGAATCGCCGCCGCCGCCCTCCCCAGCGTCGCGTCGCGCGGTAGCTGCTTCATCAGGTCGTAGCCGTAGAACAGCTCGTCGCCGCCCACCCCGGAGAGCACCACCTTGTAGCCGCGCTCGGCCGCCGCCTTGGCCGCAAACCACGTGTTCACGCCATCCACCGACGGCTGATCCATGGCATCCAGAATCTGCGGGATGTCCTGCTCGAACTCCGCCCGCGAGATGCGCCGAACATGGTGCGGTAAACCATAGTGTTTGGCGATGACGTCCGCCGACGGGACTTCGTCCTCATGGTGAGAGGTGTATTCGTCAAACCCTACCGTAATCCCCTCCACCTTCCCGCCCAGTTCTGCGATCAGGCTGGCCATCGTCCCGGAATCGATCCCTCCGGACAGAAACACGCTCACCGGAACGTCGGAGACCAGATGGGCGCGCACCGAATCCGTCACCGCCTTGCGTACCACCTCCTGCAACTCTTCGCCGGAGATCTGGATGCCTTGCTGCCTCCAGTTGCTCCGTATGTCGTTCCAGCACACCGGCGTCTGGGCGCGGCCTCCGCGCACCCGCATCCAGTGTCCGGCGGGCAGCGCGAAGACCCCCCGGTACAGCGTCCAGGGCGCCTGCACGCTTCCCCACAGATAGAATCCCGCTACTCCGGCCATCTCGTGCCGCGCCGCCACCATCCCCGACGCCAGGATCGCCTTCACCTGCGACGCAAACACCACGCCGCGCTCCGTCTGCGAATAGTAGAGCGGCTTGATCCCGTAAGGGTCGCGGGCCAGAAACACCTCGCGCGAACTCGCGTCCCAGATGGCAAACGCGAACATGCCGCGCAGCCGCGGCAACATGCGTTCCCCATCGCGCGCATACAACGCCAGCAACACCTCCGTATCGGAGGTTGTGCGGAAGGCCACGCCCTCCCCTTCCAGCTCGCGCCGCAGCTCATGGAAGTTGTAGATCTCGCCATTGAAGGTGATGCAGTACCTGCCATCGGCCGTCACCATGGGCTGGTTGGAGCGTGCATCCAGGTCCAGGATGGCGAGGCGCCGGTGGCCCAGCGCCACACATGGGCCTGTCCACACTCCCTCCGCATCGGGGCCGCGCAGCCGCATCCGGTCCGTCATGCGCCGAACTGCATCGACCGAAGAGGTTGCGACCGCCTCATCCGTCGAGATGAATCCCGCTATTCCGCACATGCAAGCACCACACCTGAAGAGTTCAGTCCATCCTATTGCTAGCGTATTCTCTCATGAAGCGATGGCCGCAAACGCCGTACGGCGCACCACCGGAGGTACCTCCACGACCGCTTCAAACGTCGGAAAAGAGGTTACTTCTAGGATGAGATGCCGGATGGCGCTGCGCCGCAAACAGCGCTTGCCTTTGCCGTTTTCCGGAGGGGAGCAGGGGCTGGCCCACTCCCGCGTCGTCATTCTGGCGCAGCCAGAATCTCCGTATTTGCCGTTGTAGCAGCCGGGTGCCCCAGTTGCCGGGTGCCCCAGGTGCCTCGCATTTGGGCACCTGGGAGAGGCGCACAACCACTGAAGCCGGGTGCCGGGTGCCCCATCCTTCGCTTTTTTCCAGCGAAGAGTGGGTGCCAGGCCAATTTGTTTGTCATTCCGTAGCGCTTTTTGTTTGTCATTCCGCAGCCTTTGCCCATGTCTTTCCGGAGGGAGCAGGGGCCTTCAGGCCCCTGAATATAGCCTGATTAAATTGTGGCTTTAGCCACGGGCATCTCGCTAATGCAGCCAGGTGGCGGGTGGCCCAGGTCTGAAATGAGTCACAAAGGCGGGTGCCCCATGTCTCGCTTCTGAGACATGGGTTTCGGCGGCGGCAACCCCCTTTTCGGAGACCGAAAATATTTTTCCTCGAATTTTCCCGTAAAATCGCCGTGTCAAGCCCCTCAACCCTCCAAAATCGCCTCAACCACCAGAAAACAAAAGAGAAAAAACCTTTCCGCAAGTGGCATAGTAGTTATGGTCGAACGCGTATAATTAAAGCAGTAGGATACAAACAGACCCGGCCAACCGCCGGGCCTTCGCATTTAACGCACCAGTACCGCTGCAAGTCATCGCGAATGACCATTATAGAGGTAACAGAAATGGAATGACTACTTTACCGGCCACAACCCGCAAAAACCCCAGTTTTTCACCCATAACCCGAATGTTTAGACGACTTTGCCCGTAACCCGTCCGCAATGACGATTTTAGCGTCCATACCCCTCGTAATCGCTTGATTCAATTGCACTTGGACGAAATTCAGCCGAAAGGGGGTGGGGGGGGAGGGAGGGAGAACAAACACAGAACAGACGGCGAACAAACGGCAACTTGCTCATGCGATTGTCCTGACGGCTGGAGTCCACGCCCCGTCGCGGCAACCGCCAGTGTTAACATGCAGAGGAGTGCAGCAGAATGAAGATCCTATACATCAGCCAGTTGGAACAGGGATGCACGGCCCGCGCGCGCATGTTGGCCCTCCAGCGCATGGGACACGAGATCGTCCCGCTGGACACCAACTCCTACGCCACAAAGAACAGGCTCCTTGGCAAACTCGCCTTCCTGCTCTCCGCCGGCCCAAATGTGCAGCGCCTGAACCGCGATATTCTCCGTCTCGCCGCGCAGCACAGGCCCGATCTCCTCTGGGCGGACAAGGTGCTCCAGCTCCAGCCCGCCACCGTCCTCCGCTGCCGAGCCATGGGAATCCAGACCGTCTGTTACATGATCGACAACGCATTCGGCCCGCGACGCGACTCAGGCCTGCGCCTGTACAAGAAGTCCATCCCCTCGTTCGATCTCCACTGCACTCAGAGGGACGTCAGCGTGGCCGACCTCAAGCTGCGCGGCGCGCGCGACGTCATCAAGATTCAGACCGCATACGATCGCCTCGCGCACTATCCTCCGCCGCAGGGCTGGTCGGACGCCGGCCGCGACCGCGAGGTCTCGTTCATCGGCTCGCCCTATGACGACCGCGCCGAGTTTCTAAACAGTCTCTCCCAGGCCGGCTTCCCCGTCGTCATCTCCGGCGCGGAACGGGCCTGGAAACAAGCTCTCCCTCCCGCCAGCTTCGCAAAGCTCTTCCGCGAGGGCGAGCTGATGGAGGACGCCTATCGCACCGGGATCTGGCGCTCGAAGATCAATCTCAGCTTCCTCACCAAGTCCAACCAGGATGAGTATGCGCACAAGAGCTTCGAGATTGCCGGCTGCGGCGGCTTTTTAATGGTCGAACGATGCGAAGGCCATCTCAGCCGTTTCGTCGAGGACAAGGAGGCCGTCTTCTTCTCCACGGTGGAAGAGTGCATCCGCAAGATCGCGCTCTATCTGCCCGATGAAGCCGCCCGCGAGCGCATCGCCCGCGCAGGCCACGAGCGCGCCGAACGCTCGGGCTATCACAACGATCACCAACTCCGCCTCATCCTCGACCGCCTGCAAAGCCTCAGTGAGCGCTCAACCAACAACTAACAACCAGCTACGCCACGAACCCCGGAGCAACCTCCGCCAGCGCCTGCCGCAGTCCGCAGACGTCCTCCTCGAAGCTCCAGCTCTGGATGCGCTCGAAGGCGCGTTGCCCCATCGCCTCGGCCACGCCCGGCTCCAGCACGCGCTCCAGCGCCCGGGCCAGCGCGTCCACATCGCCCACTGGAACGATGCATCCGTTGTCCCCGTCGTCGATCAGGTCGGGAGCGCATCCCACGTCGTCGCTGACGATCGCGGGCCGCGCCGCGTTCATCACCTCGTTCACAATCAGTCCCCACGGCTCGTGCCGCGAGGGAAGCACGAAGACCGTCGCCAGGTCGAAGAAGCGCGGCATCTCCGACTGGTTGCGAAATCCGCAGAAGCGGATGCCGCCGAACCCGGTCGCCGCCGCCTGCCGCTCCAGCGCCGCGCGCTCCTCGCCGTCGCCCACGATGACCAGAACCGGGCCCGGCTCCTCGCCCGCTCCCCGCGACAGCCGCCGATACGCCTCGATCAGGTGGTCGCAGTGCTTGCGCGTCTGTAGCTTCGACGCAAACAGCACCACAGGCCGCGCGGGATCCAGTCCAAGCTCCGCCTGCAATGCGGCGCGTCCGGCCTCGGCTTCCCTTGCGCGCCGGGCAAAGTAGCCATTGTCCACCGCGTAGGGCATTGGGAACTGCGCGACCTGGTCGCCGAAGTAGGTCCGCCAGTACTCCGCATTCAGCGTCCCGATGGGCAGAACTCCGTCCACCAACAGCCTCAGTCCCGCGAACACCGTCCGCTTCAGCGCCAGCCTTACTCCGCTCCGTTCGCGGTCGCCCAGCCACGACTCCGCGCGCAGAAGCACGGGAATGCCCAGCGCCTTGGCCGCCAGGATTCCGTGCATCGCATTCACGGTTGCGTATCCATGCACCCACAGCGCATCGAACGCCGCATCGCCTGCCGCATCGCCGCCAACGCCGCGCAGCCGGCTGACGATGCCGTAGTTCAAGGGGCTCGCCACGCTCACCGTTCCCCGGTCGCGCAACCGCGGCAGGAACTCGTGCCGGTATCCGTCCAGCAGGGGAATGTCCCACTTCACGCCCACGCCGAAGCCCTCGTCGCGGTATCCCCGCACCGAAAAGTCGGAGCCGAAAAACACCGTAAGATCGATGTCCGTCTCCTCGGCAATCCGCCGCAGCAGAGGCGCCTGGTACTGGATCGGATGGCTCACCAGATACGCCAGCCGCACGCGCCGCTGCGTTCGTTGGTTCGGTCGTTCAGGTCCGGAGCCCATACATCTCTCCCATCTCCCGTTGCTCGCTTGCGCGGAAGTTTCTGTGTTCCAACGCCGCGTCCGGCAGCCACCTCTAGTAAGAATGGATTGTAAACAGAATGGTGGCCAGTCCGATCACGCCGCCCGTGCCCAGGCTCTTGAGCACGGCCTTCATATCGTCGGTCGGCAGGAAGATGATGTCGTTGGCCTGCAGCACCGGGTCGGGAGCACGGCCGTCGCGCACCTTCTTCATGTCGACCTTGACCACCTTGCGCTCGTTTCCCACCGTGCGGATCAGACGCAGATCGGCGTATTTGCCTTCAAAGTCGATCCCTCCGCTGATCGAGGCAAGCTGCAACAGCGTAAGCGGCGTGGCCTGGTCCAGCGGCACCGCGCCCTGGTGCGCGAACGCACCCAGAACATACACCACGCTGGCCCGCGAGATCTGGATGATGTCATGCGGATGGATGGGTAAACTCGCCGTCGAACTGGCCGCCAGGTCCGTCCCCAGATCCACCACAATCGGCTCCACCATTCCAGGTCGCACGATCTTCACCGTATGGCTCGCCGTCACCGGCAACCCACCCGCAATCAAGAGCACCTCCCGCAGGCTCCTCTCCGTGGAGACTGGCACAATGGCGTGGACTTCCCCGGTGACGATCACCGAGCCGTTCACCGTGTCCAGCACCTGGATCGTAACCTCCGGATTTTTATAAAACTCGCCCGCCCGCAATCGTTCCGCGATCAGCATTTGGGCACCCCGCACCGTCAGGCCTTGCAGTGGGACGCTGCCGATGAAGGGCAGTTGCACGCTCCCGTCCGAGCCCAGCCGCACTGTCTGTGAGTACTCCTGCATGAATACATGCACCGAGATCAGGTCTCCCGGGCCTAAATGAAAATCCTCCCCCGGATAGAGCATCGACTGGTTGGCGTATGGCGTCGCTGGCGAGGCCGCAGCCTGCGCCGCCGTTGCGCCCGGCAACGGTCCCGAATCCTGCGTCCCCGCCTGCGCCAACGCCAGTCCAGTTGCCGCGCTCCCGCAGAACGAGATCAGGACCGCCGCAAACACTCCGGTCGCGAAGTTCCCAGTCATCGTTTGTCCTTCCCTTCCGCGTCCGCCTCACCCGCCGCGGGCGGCTGCGTCTCCCAACTGTCACCGTCGACATTCCCATACGAGTACCCAAGATATCCGTAGTATCCGTAATAGTCGGGAGAGTTCACGTCCACCGCGTTCAGCACCAACCCGGCCACCGGTGCGCCCGTGCGGGCCAGAACATCGCGCGCCCGCCGCATCACATTTTTGCTCTCTTTGCCATGCCGTACCACCAGAACCACCGCGTCCACCATATGTCCTATGACCACCGCGTCGGTCACCGACAGCACCGGCGGAGAATCGATCACAACGTGCGTGTACATCTTCCCAAACCGCTCCATCAGCGCCACCATCGCCTCCGAACTCAGCATCTCGGTTGGGAAAGGTGGCACCGGACCGCTGGGCAGTATGTCCAGGTTGGGTGCTTCGGGAACATGCTGCAAGGCTTCCTCCAGCGTTGACGTGCCCGTCAGAACGGTCGTCAGTCCCAGCTTTCCGGTCAGCCCGAACCGGTGGTGAATGTTGGACCGGCGCAGGTCGGCATCCACCAAAAGAACGCGTACGTTGCCCTGCGCCATAATGCACGCCAGGTTGCTAGCCATCGTCGTCTTGCCTTCCGAGGGCATCGCGCTGGTAAACAGGATGAACTTCGGCGGCTGTCCCGCAGTGGACAGCAGAAGCGAGGTCCGCAGTGTCCGGAACGCCTCGGTAAACTGCGACTTCGGCTGGGTCAGCACATTGATGTTGCGCTGCGCCGTGGACATCGGGGCCATCTGCTCCACACTCGCCCGCTTGGCCTGAGGAATGATCGCCAGCGATGGCATGTTCATCACCGACTCGATCTCATGGATGTTGTGCAGCCCAGTATCCAGGCCATCCATGATGAACGCGATCACGATGCCGCCCAGCAGAAACATCACGGTCGTCGACACGATGATCGACGACGGCGGCCGCATCGTAGGGCTCACCGGCGGCAACGCCTGGTCCACCACGTCCACTTCCAGGGCTTCCAGGCCGGCCTGCACCTCGGCGGTGCGCAGGCGCGATTCCAGTCCGTCATACAGCGTGCGGTTCTGTTCATACTCGCGCTGCAGGATCGTCAACTGAACCAGGTCGTCGCCCTGCTGGTATGCTTCGGCCTTTTTCGCGTCCAGTTCCTGCTCGGTCTTGTCCTCGGACGCCTTGGCCGCCAGGTAGGTCTCCTTGGCCTGTAGCTCCATCCGGTTCTGCTCTGTGTCAATCTCCTTGGTCAGCTCGCCGATCTGCGCCTGCAACGCCTTCACCTGCGGATGGTTTGGCCCCAGCCCCAGCGGTGACTGCACCGTCAACTGCTGGTAACTCGCCTTTGCCGACGCCAGTTGTCCGCGCAGTGAATTCAGCTCGCCGGGGGCGGTGCCGGGCGTTGTCTCGATCGAGCCTTCGATCGTATTCAGGTCCATGCCCGCCACCATCCGGTAGCGCGATTCGGCGTTGATGCGCGCAATCTTCGCCGCTCCCTCCGCCCCGACCAACCCTTCCAGCGAAGACTGCAACTGGTTATGTGACGAATCGTACCCCAGCGTCCCCATCTTCCGCTGCAAATCCATGATCTGTTTCTGCGTCTGCTCGACCTCGGCCTTCAACTCCTCCAACTGCCCGGAGAGCCACTGCGAAACCCGCCGCGTCGATTCCACCGGTGTCTGGTAGCTCCACTGCCTGTAGTCGTCGACCACCTTGTTGACGATGTCCGCGGACAATTTCGGACTCAGGCTGGAATAACCGATGTCGATCATCTCCGTCTGCGGTACCAGACTCACCTGAAGACCGCCCTGCAGTTCGCCCACCACGCTGGCCCGCACGTTCGGGTCGTCCAGCGAGCGATGCGAGCCCGGAGGTACGCCGGAAAAGTCCGAGTTGTTCGCCAGGTTCATCTCGCGCGCCACGGTCGCCAGCAGCGAGTCGCTCTTCAGAATCGCAACTTCGGTGTTGATCTTGGTCTCCAAGTCGTCGCCGTAACCGGAGCCCGTATCCAGCTTGTATTCGTTTGATGCCCCATTGTGTACCTGGATGGTGCCTGTCGCCTCATACAGCTTGGGCTGGGTATACGCTTTGTACGCCCCATCGCTCGCCCCCAGAACCACTGCGACGATCAGCAGCCAACGCCGCTTGCGTAGTGTCGCCAGCGCCTCGGTCAACGAGGTGTCGGCTATTTCAAACCCCAGACCGGACTGCTGCGGATCTGGCTCGCCCACGGGGAGGGGGTACGATGTCTTCTGGGGATCCATTCCTGCAAGTCTACTCGACCCGCCGCATTTCAAAAACACAAATCGTGCCTTCAATACTCTCTCGGATTGCTCCGGTTTGGGACTGGTCTTCAGACCGGCCTGCCAAGTATTTCCGCTTCGACCGGAAATCCACTAGACTGCAAGCATTGCTGTGTCACCAAAGCATCTGCCGCAGACCATGAGTAAATCCATTCAAATCGCAGTCGTTGGGTCGGGTTACGTCGGCCTGGTCGCGGCCGTCTGCTTCGCCGAGATCGGTCACTCCGTGGTCTGCGTCGATAACGACGAGCAAAAGGTCGCTGCCCTCCAGTCCGGCGACACCCTCATCCACGAGAGATACCTCCCCGAACTCCTCGAACGCTACCGCAACACCAAAATCCACTTCACCACCGACCTCGGCGAAGCCACGCGCGCCTCCGACGCCATCTTCATCGCCGTCGGCACCCCGCAGTCCGAGAACGGCGACGCAGACCTCTCCTACGTCGAATCCGTCGCCTGCGAGATCGCCCGCTCGCTCTCCAGCTACAAGGTCATCGTCGAAAAATCCACCGTTCCGGTCTACACCAACGAGTGGATCTGCCGCACCATCGAGCGCAACGGCGTCGCCCGCAGCCTCTTCGACGTGGTCTCCAACCCCGAATTCCTGCGCGAGGGCACAGCCGTCGCTGACTTCCTCCACCCCGATCGCATCGTCGTTGGCGCCGACTCCGAACCCGCCGCCGCCCTGCTCACCCGCATCTACGCCCCACTCACCTCCGGCGCTTACTATTCGCAGCCACACGCCATCCCCGGCCGCTGCTCCGCCGCCGCCCCGCCGCCCCTGCTGCTCACCTCCGCTAAGTCGGCGGAGATCGTCAAGCACGCCTCCAACGCATTCCTGGCCCTCAAAATCTCCTTCATCAACGCCGTCAGCAACCTGTGCGAGGCCACCGGCGCAAACATCGAACAGGTCGCCCGCGGCATCGGCCTGGACAGCCGCATCGGCCCCCGCTTCCTCCGCCCCGGCATCGGCTACGGAGGCTCATGCTTCCCCAAGGACGTCGCCGCATTCCGCTCCGTCGCCGACCAGCTCGGCATCGACTTCAACCTCCTCACCGAGGTCGAAAAAATCAACGCCGAGCAGAAGAAGCGCTTCCTCGCCAAGGTCCGCTCCGCCGTTTGGACCCTGCGCGGCAAACGCCTCGCCGTCCTCGGCCTCGCCTTCAAAGGTGAGACCGACGACATCCGCGAATCGCCCGCCATCGACCTGATCGAGATGCTGCTCGCCGAGGGCTGCTCCATCGCCGCCTACGACCCCGCCGCCATCGAGCGCGCCCAGGCCGAACTTTCCGCCGGCCCTCAGCTTCAGTACGCCCAAGACGCCTACGCCGCAGCCGCGGACGTCGACGCCTTGCTCGTCCTCACCGACTGGCGCGAGTTCGCCGCCCTCGACCTCAATCGCCTCTACACCGCCATGCGCTACCCCATCGTCGTCGATGGCCGCAATCTCTTCGACCCCAAAACCATGCAGCAACACGGGTTCACATACATCAGCATCGGACGGCCCGCCGTCTATCCCGCCCGCGATCTCGAACTCGCCGCCTCCGCCGCCAAATGAAGAAAATCCTCGTCACCGGAGCCGCAGGCTTCCTCGGCTCTCACCTCACCGACGCCCTCCTCGCCCAGTCCGCCGCCAACTCCGTCCTCGGTGTAGACAACCTCTCCACCGGCAGCCTCGCCAACCTCGCGCACCTCACCTCGGAACCGCGCTTCGCCTTCCTCAACCACGACATCACCCTCCCCTTCGACCCAGGCCCGGTCGACTACATCTTCAACTTCGCCTCGCCCGCATCGCCCGTGGACTACGCCCGCCTCGGCCCCGAAACCCTCCTCGCCGGATCCGCCGGAACCATCAACGTCCTCAACCTCGCGCGCAAATATAACGCCGGTTTCCTGCACGCCTCAACCTCCGAGTGCTATGGCGACCCCGAGGTCCATCCCCAGGTCGAAACCTACTGGGGCCGCGTCAATCCCATCGGCCCGCGCTCGGTCTACGACGAGGCAAAGCGCTTCTCCGAGGCCGCCGTAGCCGCATGGCATCGCTACAACGCCGTCGACACCCGCCTCGTCCGCATCTTCAACACCTACGGTCCGCGCCTCCAGGTCAACGACGGCCGCGTCATCTCCAACTTCATGCTCCAGGCGCTCGCGGGCCAACCCCTCACCATCTACGGCGACGGCCTGCAGACACGCAGCTTCTGCTTCGTCTCCGACCTCATCGACGGCATCCTCCGCCTCGCTGCCTCTTCCGAGCACTCGCCCGTCAACCTCGGCAACCCCACCGAGTTCACCATGCTCCAGTGCGCCCAAGAGGTCCTCGCCGTCACCGGCTCAAACTCCGAAATTGCCTTTGCACCCTTGCCTCAGGACGACCCCGCCCGCCGCTGTCCAGATATCATGAAAGCCCGCGCCCTGCTTGGCTGGGAGCCAAAAGTCCCCCTCCGCGAAGGCCTACAGAAATCCCTCGCCTACTTCCAGTCCTGCCTCGCCCCCAAATCGAAGTAGTCTTCGACTCATCGATTCAGGTCTATGTATCGAAACAAATATTGCTTCGAAAGGCAGCACGCGGAGTAAACTGAAGCCGAGAGGTATGCCTGTGGCCAGCCCGCTTCAGAACGTCGATCCGCATCATCCTGCGCCTGCACCGCTGGATCAAGAGGCTGGCTTCGACCTTCTCCTGAGCATGTACGGAACCTTCCACGATCTCTATGAGCGTTGCGGCGGTGTGGAGTCAGTTCTCCGCGAGATCGACGGAGAAGACGCTGAAGCGATTCTCGAATGAGTCGCATCTATCTGGACTCGAATCTTTATGTCTACTACTTCGAGGGCCATCCAGAGTTTGGCCACCTTGCACGTTCCATTGTTGAGCGGGCGCGCCAACCGCAGCATCGAATATTTTCCAGTCTCTTTGTTCTGAGTGAACTCCTCGTCGAACCCGTACGCGTGAAGGACGAGTTTAGAATCGCCAGTCTGAACCGGTTCTTTCGTTCCGATGCAGTCACGCTTCTGCCCTACGCGCCAGAGGCTGTTTCCATCTACGCCAGCCTGCGCGCCGATCATCGCGTCAAGCCACTCGATGCGCTTCACCTCGCCAATGCCGCTTGTGCTGGCACCGACCTCTTTATCACCAACGATACAGCTCTCAAACAATTGTCGGTTCCAGGAATCGGCGCCATCGCCGGATTTGACGCGCAATTCTGACAGGGTGGCTTGCTTTCACAAGGATACGAAGCCTTACGGAGCCTTCGTCTTCAGCTTGGGGAAGAACGTCACCTGCACTGTCACCGTGTTGTTGTTCTGCACACCCGGCAGGTAGACCGGTGCGCTCCAGCGTTCGTGCTGGAACCACCCATTCACCTCAACCTGCGGCCCGATCCGCTTCACCACATCCACCCGGAACTGTCCCTGCGAAGTCCCTCCGGGGATGAAGTCCTTCGCCGACTTCTTGTTCAGATATTCCACCTGCACCCACTCGTTGCCCGACAGGTGCCACGTCAGCCACGCCTGTCCGCCCTTGGCCTCGCGTCCGATCCAGTCGCCCAGAATGTTTCCCTTGTTGGTGTACCCCTGTTTCTGTATTGCGTTCTCCACATACTCGTTGCTTCCGCCCAGGCACACCAGCGTGGAGCAGTCGGTCGACACACCCTCCACCCGCAGGTCCAGCCGCTTCAATCCCGGAAATTGTGCCAGATAGATTCCCGGCCGGTACCCTGCACGCCGCGGAGCAGACACCGGCGTCAGGTCGTCATGCACCTCCGAGTCCGTGTACAGCGTCAGGTAGTTGCGTACGAATGGCAGCCGGTAGCTGAAGTGGAACGCCGAAAACCGCGCTCCCGGATCATCCCGCGAAGACTTCTCCGCTCCGCTCGTATCGTTGGTGTCGAAAAATCCCTTCAGAAACGTCCGGATCGTCACCGGCTCGTGTCCCTTGCCGCCGAAGATCACTGTCCGCTGGAAGCCGAACTGGAAGTTCGCCGTCGGCTGGAAGCTGAACATATCCGAGTGTACCCAGTCGTCGTTGGGATCGGTGTGTCCCTTCAGGCTCCCATAGAAAAAGTCGTAGCGCACTGGCCCAAGGGATTTCGACAGATATTTGACGTACAGCGGCTCCACCCGGTTGATGCGGAATGAGTAAATGTTCTCCGCGTTGTTCGACCACGGCATCGCGCTGCCCATCCCCGGCCCAAGCCACGCATCCGACTTGCCGCCCGAGATCTCGTGCCCCAGCAGGTGGACCGAAAGCGTCGCCTCCACCAGCCGAAACGGATTTTGCGCTGCAATCGGCCCCGCCGGAACCGTCGCCTCCGGATCGTTGGGCGGCGCGAACACAATCTCATCCATCAGTGAGATCTGCTGCGCCAGAGCCTGCGAGTAGCCCGCCGCGCTGGGCGCATGTTGGTACTCGCCGCGCACATACAGCGAGAACGGCCCCTGCTCGTTCAGAGTCGAAAATCCCGTGATGTTGTTGAATCCCGTCTCGTGCGGCCGCCCGTAGTCGTTGAAAAATGTCTGCCCCACATGGTAGCTGTCCACCAGGATCGGCCCCGAAATCCCCATCATCCGCGTGTAAACCGATTGCAACCCATACACCGTTCCGCGTTCCGTCTTCCCCGCGACGCCCTCGTCCGTCAGCTCCGTTAGCAGCGCCGACAGAATCTCCTGCGCCTGCTCGTCGCCGCTGGCCACAATCTCGCCCTCCGACGCCTCGAGCATATGCAGCGCGCTGCGCCGCGTATACGGCCGCATCGCGAGGTACGCAGTATCCACATAGCCCAGCGAGTAGAGCCGCAGCATCGCCGGATACACCCAACTGTCCACCGGAATATACGCGCTGCCATCCGTATCTCTTGGTTGGCCCGTCTCCGCATTTCCGTATGCCGGCAGCGCGGTGTAGGGAACCTGCGCCGTCGGCTGCGCGGGCGTCACCACCGGCGCGGGCGCATGTTGTGGAATGGGAGCCGTCTGCGGAATCGCCTGCGGATTTATCTGCGGGGTTGTCTGAGGATTTGCCTGCTGGCTTGTCTGAGGGGCGGTCTGATGTTGCTGCCGATAGCCCGGCATCGACTCGATCTTCTCCTGCCCCTCCGCACTAGGAACAGGCTGCGCCGCCGGAGCATTCGCCGGCACCGTCTGCGCATTCGCTGACTGCGGACTTGTCGTCTGCGCTGCTGTCGTCTGCGCAGCCGCGGAAATCCCCAGGCCCAGACCGAATCCCAGGCCCACTACGCCCACAAGCAATCGAGAGACAACTCTCCGCACACGCACCTCGGAACTTCGCTGCATTGTCCTCTCAGTGTAACTGCGTGACAGCCGTTGCAGAACGATTTCTACCTCGCAATCCGCTTTGCGAAGCTCTTCGCCGCGCGATCCATCCACGCCCTGCTCGCCACGCCGCGCTGCACCATGGTCTGCTCCAGCCCCGCAATCGCGTCTTGGGTCACTCGCACCTTGGCCGCCGACCCAGCCAATACGAACGGCACGCACTCGATCAGCGCCCCTCCTCCGCCGATGCGCGCGTGCCCAATCGACTCCTGCGCCACGCGATAGATCGCCACCGCATCGTCCGCGTCCACCACCATCGCCGGAACGCCGCAGTCGCGCGCCAGCGCGCTCACTGTGACCGCCTTCGATGTCGGCCGCGCCTTGCTGCCCCGCGCCCGCGCCGCCGGAAGCACCACAAAGACCACCGGCAGTTCCTGCTCCGCCGCAAACCGCAGCGCCTTCTTCCACAGCGCCGCCGGAACCTCACCCGGCAGCGCGTAGACCACAACGACGCCAGCCTGCCGTGCCGCCGCCGTCGCATCCGCCTTGTCCTTTGCAGTTGATTGCGTCTCAATCCTCGCCAGCGCCGGCGCCGCCTTCAAAGCCGCCGCCGCGCCCAGCGCCGTCCACATCCGTTCCGCAGCATCCGTCGTTCCCGGAAGCCGCCCCGCCGCTCCGTACTCCGCACTCCTGCCGCGAACGCCCGTCCCACTCCTGCGCGATCGCCGGGAAGCATCAGCCTTCCCCACTCGCAGAACTTCGCCCAGCGCCGTCCCTCGCAAATAATCCACCACTCCACCCGCCAGCGCGTCGCTCACCAGGTCGCCCGGCCCAAGATCGAATGCCGCGCTCACCAACGCAGCCTCCTTCCCGTGCGTCTGCCCGCGCCTTGCCACCGGCAGTGCCTTCTCCATCTCCCACGCCTGCGCCATCGACCGATAGATCTGCCGCAGCCTCTCATTCGGAATCAGCGGATTTTCGTTTGCGGCCACTCTGTCCGTCTGCTTCGCCATCACGCCCGTGCCGGGTCCTTGGCCTCGGTGTCGATCCCCAGTTCCACCAACGCACTCTGCGCCTTCTTCCCCTTGATCTTGCCCTCGCGCGCCAGCCGCGACAGCGTCGCTCCCACAATCGACTCCGCGTTCACCTCGAAGTGCCGCCGCAGGTGCGCGCGGTTGTCGCTGCGCCCGAACCCATCCGTCCCCAGCGTCACCAGCCTGCATCGTCCCTCAGTCTGCAGCCACGGAGCCAGTACGTCGGGCAGCGACTTCATATAATCGCTCGCCGCAACGATCGGCCCCTTCGCTCCCGCCAGCGCCGTCTCGATATACGTCTTCCGCTCCGCCTTGGCCGGATGCAGCCGGTTCCAGCGCTCGGTCGCAATCGCCTCCCGCCGCAGTTCGGTGTAGCTGGTCACGCTCCACACGTCCGCCGCAATCTGATACTTCTCAGCCAGAATCTCCTGCGCCCGCAGCACCTCGTTCAGGATCGGCCCCGACCCGAACAACTGCACCGTAGCCTCCCCATTCGTCGTCGCGCGGAACTTGTAAATCCCCTTCAGAATCCCCTCCGCCGCACCCTCCGGCATCGGCGGCATCGCGTAGTCCTCGTTGTACATCGTGATGTAGTAGAAGCACTCGTCGCCCTTCTCGTACATCCGCCGTATGCCGTCCTGCACCACCACCACCATCTCGTACATGAACGCCGGATCGTAGCTCACGCATGTCGGAATCGTACTTGCCAGCACATGGCTGTGCCCGTCCTGGTGCTGCAATCCCTCGCCCAGCATTGTCGTCCGTCCCGCCGTTCCGCCCATCATGAACCCCCGTCCGCGCGCGTCCGCAAACGCCCACGCCAGGTCCCCGATCCTCTGGAATCCGAACATCGAGTAGTACATGTAGAACGGAATCATCGGCATCTTGTACGTCGAGTAAGCCTGTCCCGCAGCGGTGAACGAAGCCATCGCTCCCGCCTCCGTGATCCCCTCCTCCAGAATCTGCCCGTCCAGTTCTTCGCGGTAGAACAGCAGCATCTCCTTGTCGTGCGGAGTGTATCGCTGGCCCTCCGGCGCGTAGATCCCCACCTGCCGTATCACCGACTCCATGCCAAACGTCCGTCCCTCGTCGGGCACAATCGGCACCACACGCTGTCCGATCTCCGCATTCTTCAGTAGGTGCCGCAGCACCGAGACAAACCCCATCGTGGTCGACACGGCGCGTCCATTCGATCCCGCCGTCCACTCGCTGAAATAATCCAGCCCCGGCGCCTTGAAGCCCGCTGCCGCCACCGACCGCGTCGGCATCACTCCGCCCAGCTCGCGCCTCCGCTCCTGCATGTACACCATCTCCGGCGAGTCCTGCGGCGGACGGTACGGCGTCGCCGCCAGCGCCTGCTCCTCCGGGATAGGGATCTTGAACCGCTTCACAAACGCTGCCAGCCCCACGTCCGTCAGCTTCTTCTCCGAGTGGGTCGCATTGCGCGATTCCGCCGCCGCCATGCCAAATCCCTTCACCGTCATCGCCAGCACCACCGACGGCCCGCCCCGGTGTTCCATCGCACGCTTGTACGCGTTGAACACCTTCACCGGATCGTGCCCGCCCCGGTGCAGGTTGGTCAGTTGCTCGTCCGTATAGTCCTTCACCATCTCCACCAGCTCGGGATACTTGCCGAAGAAGTGTTGCCGGATATAAGCTCCGCCCTTCGCCTTGTAGGTCTGGAAGTCGCCGTCCACGCTCTCTTCCATCCGCTTCAGCAGCAGCCCATGCGTGTCGCGCGCAAACAGCGGGTCCCAGTCGCCGCCCCACAGCACCTTGATCACGTTCCATCCAGCGCCCGTGAACACGCCCTCCAGCTCATCGACAATCCGCTTGTTCCCGCGCACCGGCCCATCCAGCCGTTGCAAATTGCAGTTGACCACAAAGATTAAATTGTCCAGCTTCTCCCGCGCGCCCAGCGAGATCGCGCCCAGCGACTCCACCTCGTCCGTCTCGCCGTCGCCCACGAACGCCCAGATTTTGCGTGGCGTCCGCTCGATCAGCCCGCGGTTCTCCAGATACCGCATGAACCGCGCCTGGTAGATCGCATTCAGCGGTGCAATCCCCATCGACACCGAGGGAAAGTTCCAGAACTCCGGCATCAGCCACGGGTGTGGATAGCTCGACAGCCCCGGCGTATCCCGCAGCTCATGGCGGAAGTTCTTCAGGTGTTCGTCCGTCAGCCGTCCCTCCAGGTACGCCCGCGCATACACACCCGGCGACGCGTGGCCCTGAAAGTAGATGAAGTCTCCCGGCAACTCGTTGCCGTCCTCGCCCGTGTATCGCGCGTGGAAGAAGTGGCTGTAACCCACCTCCAGCAGAGTCGCCAGCGACGCGTACGTCGAGATGTGTCCGCCGATCCCCGGGTCCTTCTTATTCTGCCCATGCACCATGGCCATGGCGTTCCACCGGATCAGCGATTTGATCCTCCGCTCAATGTCCATGTCGCCGGGGTAGGGAAGCTCTTCCCCGGTCGAAATCGTATTGCGGAAGCGTGTCGAAAGCCGGTACGGCAGAATCACCCCGGTCTCGCGTCCCCGCAGCCGCAGCGCCTCCAGCAACTCCACGCCGTTCGCCTTCCCGCCTGCCACTACCTGGTCGAACGCCTCGACCCACTCCGCCACCTCGGCGGAAAATTCTCCCTTCGCGCCAACGTCTTCATTCTTCATCGTCATCTCTGTGCCCGGCTCTCTCTCACGATTCTAAGTCTATAGTCTTCGATGCAGCGCAAATCCCCCGCGATGCAATGCCCAACTCCTCAACTCCGGGTGGGTGGGAGAATCGTGTGCCCCATCTTCGCCACAGAATCGGGTACCCCATCTTCGCGACGGCTTCATCGTCGCTAAGTGGGGCGGCAGGACGCAAACCCATCACGTCAACGGATAAAACGCGATCTCATCCATCGGAAAGTCCTTGCGGTTGTCCGTCGCCAGCCGAAGACCATGCTCCAGCGCAGTCGCCGCAATCATCATGTCGGTCAGCGTCAGCGTCCTGCCCTTGCGGGCCCACTCACACTTCAACTCCCCCGCCCGCACTGCGATTGACATGGAGATCGGATAGCATGGAACCCCCGCCAGAAGTCCCTGCGTTCTCACCTCTTCTCCCCGCCGCATCCCGGCGTAGACCTCAGCTACGCACATCGCGGATGTAGTCAGCCGGTGCCCCATCTCGGTCAGTTCTTCCAGCAAGGTCAAGCGGTCCTTGCGCCGCCGCAGAACATCCACCAGCACCGTGGTATCGAGTAGAAGAATCAATCTCTGTCCCGGTCCAGCTTGGCCTGAAGTCCTCTGTCACTCTCCTGCCGCAGACTCCGCACCCAGGCCGCCGTCCCGTCCTTCAACTCAGGATGGTCCTCGTCCTTCCATGCAGGCTCGTCATTGCGCAGAAAAGCCAGCAGCTTCCGCTTGTTCAACTCCGCCCGCGCCGTCTCCGCAAGAAACGCGCTGCGTCCGCGAGGCCCCACCGCGGAGTCGATCTCCGCGATCAACTCCGTGGGAAGTACAACGTGTGCTCTCTGTGTGCCCATAATTTGTCCCACCGCCAGTGTGACATGCCAGTGGCCCTTTGTCCAACTCAAGCCCAACGCTTGCCGTCGCCTGTTCTTGCTGTCATCCTGAAGCGCGTCTTTCGAGCGCGAAGGATCCCGATACATCCCGGCCCGCCACAACCGCCTACCCCTTTCTCCCATAAAATCCCCGCCCATGCTCTTTCTTACCCCTAACCCCTGTTTTTCTTGTCAAGACTCTCGTGCCCCAAAATTCCTCCTAAACAACAGTAAACAATAGTGAAAAAACATAAAAATAGTTGGCATAGCAGTTTCACACAAACCTCTATAATTAAAGATAGGGGGAAGTATGATTCGAATGATTCTTGCGATCATCGTCACCTTCGCCATATTGGTGGGCAGCTTTATTCTCACAGTTATTGCATTCGGGCTTTGGGCCGACTGGACCTCCACTGGGTCCACCTCAATGGCTGGTTTGGGTGGTGCCGTTCTCGGTCTCTGGGTAGCCCCGATATGTGCATTGATCGCTGGATTTTTTGCCATCAGATGGGCTATACGGGATGAATCGGACTAGCCCATATTTGTATTGGAGGGGATTTCTACAAGAATAAGCCATTCATTCCAGAGACTTTATAAAATAAATAATCTGAAATGAATACTTTAGCAGACAAGTCAAGACCAGTCCAGACCGAAGTCTAGACTTAAGTAATTATTTTTGAATACTTTAGGACTTTTTGCTGCATTTTACACGAGAGAGAATCAACTTCACTTTGCCGAACTCACCTCAACCCGCCACCGGAGGTCGCGCCAATTTGAATCTTCTGCTCATCGACACCTGTGGCGCAACCGGCAGCCTAGCCCTCGCCGGAGCCGCTCCCTCGCTCGCCGTTGCAAGCCTTCCCGGCCGCTCCGCCGCCGAGCGCCTCGTCCCAGCCATCCACTCCCTGGTGGCCGGCCTCGGCCTCAGCCTTGCAGAGCTCGACGCCATAGCCGTCGTCTACGGTCCCGGCTCCTTCACCGGAGTCCGCGTCGGCCTCAGCGCCGCCAAGGGCCTCTGCCACGCCCTCAACCTCCCGCTGGTCGCCATCTCCCGCCTCGCCGTCCTCGCCAGCCTCGCCCAGCCGGGGGTGCCCCATTCATCGCCGTTCGTTGGCGATGAGTGGGTTCATCAGGTCCACGCCCTGCTCGACGCTGGCCGCGGCGAGTTCTACTCCGGCCTCTACGCCAACGGCCTCTGCCTCCGCGAGTCCCTCCAGCCCCGCGACCAGCTCCTCGCCGGCCAGAGCAGGGAACCGCAGCAGACCCTTGTTGTCTGCGAGCCCGCTGTCGCCCAATCCATCGCCGCGCTCGCCCCGCAGCTTGTCGCCGAGCCCTCCGCCGCCTCCGCCCTGCCTCTCGCCCTCGCCCGCATCCAGCAGCGCGCCTTCGACGACCCCGCAACCATCGACGCCAACTACCTCCGTCGCACCGACGCCGAGATCTTCGCCAAGCCCATCGCCGCCGCCGCCCCGCCGCTCTCCGCAACCCACCCCGGAACGCCCGCCCGATGACGTCTCCGCCAATCCATCTGCGCCGCGCCATCGCATCGGACCTCGAAGCAATCCTCACGCTGGAGCGCGCCACCGATCTCGCGCCTCACTGGCCACCCGCAGCTTACTTGGCCATCCATGACTCGACCACTTCACAGCGCTGCCTCTTCGTAGCCGAGAAAGACGATTCACTCGCTGGCTTTGCCGTCGGTCTGCTGCATCCCGCCCCGCACGATCCCGCAAACCTGAAGCAGTCTGACGATTGCAGCAGCAAGAAGATGAATTGTCATTCTGACCCTGAACCTGAACAACGTGAAAGGGAAGGGGAAGAATCCCCGCATTTAATCGCATCCAGCCACATAGCCGAACTGGAGAGCGTCGTCGTCTCCGCCAGCGCCCGTCGCGCCGGCATCGGTCGTGCCCTATGCCGCGCCGTCTTCGACTGGTTCCGTTCTCAGGGTGCCACCGAGGTCGTCCTCGAGGTCCGCGCTGCCAGCGCCGCCGCCATCGCCCTCTACGCCGGCCTCGGGTTCATCCCCGCCGCCCGCCGCCCGCGCTACTACCGCGACCCCGACGACGACGCGCTCCTCATGCGCCTCCAACTGGAGCGCGAGAAAGGAGAACAGCCAAACGAATCCACCAGCGAATCATCCCGCGATTGCACCGCGGCCACTGTGCCGGTAAACTAAGCAGAGTCGGAGAGGTGGCGGAGCCCGGTTGAACGCACCTGACTCGAAATCAGACATAGTCGCAAGGCTATCGGGGGTTCGAATCCCTCCCTCTCCGCCAGACTTCTTGTAAGTTGCTGATAATAATTGATAAACACAACAGAATGAAGGGTTTGTAAGGTTCTTTGTAAAGTGCCTGAGTCTATACAGTTCCCTGTTTTTCCCTGGATTCCGGCCGTTTACCTTACAAAATCGGAATTACCTTACAAAGCCTTTTCAGAGGCGATTGAAGAGGGCGGATCGCTATTGATCGACCCTTCGGCGACCTTCAGCATCTGCTTCTGGCGTTGCTCCCGAGTGAGTCGCTTGATCTTCTTCGGTCGACGCATCTTGCCGGGACCTATATAAGATCGGCTAAGAATGGCTGGTTATGTCAATTGAGGGGCAACCGGTTGCGATCAGCGACGCAATGTTGCTCGTTGCGGCAACCGGATAATATCGTTGATGCGAAAGCTCAGGCCCATGCTGATTCCGAAATTCCGGACCTCACCCCCAATGAACTGCGGAACAATCTGATATTCGAAGTCGACAGCCCTTATCGTCCAGCGATCGCTGAGCATATAGTCCACGCCACCGCCGGGCACGAAGGTAAAGAAAGTTCCCTGAGCATAGCCGAATGGCGCCTGGATTCTGGTTGCGCCCACCAGGAATTTGGCGTACGGCCGCAGCCTCTGGGGTCGAGTGCCGACATGCACCCCCACCAGATAGTTGGTCTGACTGACGCCTTCATCCGTGTGGTAGCGCAGGAACCTCGTCTCCCCTTCAAAGCCGTAACGATACGTCGGCTGAACGTCCATGTAGACCATTCCGCCGGCGATATTGCGTCCGTCATAGTCGGACGGAAAGGCCGAAACTGCTCCGCCGATCGCGACATAGCTCCCGGGTCCGAGGGCTGTAGCCCGGGCCTGCGCCTGCACACCCCTGCCGCACATACCGAGAAGAAGGAGTAGAGCGGCAATTCGCGAGAAGCGGAAAAAGGACTGCATGGGAGACCTCTCATGGAGTGACCGTCAGGTTCATGACCTGGCTTTCAGTCGCGCCGGTGTTCTGTCCCGAAGCTGTCACCTTGAAGGTGTAGGAGCCGGCGGGTGTGCCGTTGACCTGTAGGCCCGCGCAGGCGCTCGCCGATAGCGTGACCGCGATCGCGACGATCAGAAGCAGCAGGCCTTGCAACGAAGTGCGGCGGCGGCGGAAGAGAGCGAATCCGGCTAAGACGCATCCTGGCAGGAAGCACAGCAGAAGGTTTGAGTTGCGCGATTGGTTGAGGCCCGCCAGCGCTCCTGCCCCCAGAGGATCGCCCGTGTCGATGGTGAGTTGCACGGTGGAGATACCTCCACTGGCGAGACTGGTCTGCACGCTGCTGAAGGTGCAGGTGGCTGCGAAGGGAAGGCCGAGGCAGCCGAAGAGCAGCGTATCGGTGAAGTTGTTGATCGATGCGACCGACACCTGGATGACCGTGTGCTGCTTACTCTGAATGGTTACGCTAGAAGGATCGAGGGACAGGGTGAACTGCGTCGCCGGTCCTCCGGTGACCGAGGTGGCTAGCGAAGCCGAGGACGCGTAGGACACATCGCCGTTGTAGGTGGCGACGATGCTCTCTGTGCTGTTGGTATTGACGAAGATGATGAGGGTGGCAGCACCGCTTGCGTCAATCGGACTGCTGCCGATCACCGTGCTTCCATTGGTGAAGGTGATAGTCCCTGTGGGCGGGACTGGTCCCGTCCAGCGCACGAGTCCGATCAGAGTCACCTGCTGCGGATTGGTTGGATCGGTTTCCACGGCTGCAAGCGCCGTCGTGGTGGCGCGCAGTTGCACGCCCTGCGTCAGCGCTGCGGAGACGCTGGAGAAGTCATTGTTATCGCCGCCATAACTGGCGACGATGGTGTGGTTCCCGGCTGCCAGCGATGGAACTGTCAGCATGGCATGGCCCGTTGCATCCACTGCGGCCGTGCCAAGAAGCGTTGCTCCGTCAGTGAAGGTCACAGTGCCCGTCACCGGCGTAATTCCGCTATTGGTCACGGAGGCGGTCAGCAGGATCGAACTGAGCGTCTGCGCTGGACTGGCGCTGGTTGCCAGCGCGACCGAGGTCGTCTGACGCACATTGAGCGCAAGCGGAGTCGATGTCGAGGCGCTGGCCCGTCCGTCTCCCGCATAGTTGGCGATGATGGAATGCGTGCCCGGGGCCAGCGACGACGTGCTAAGGGTAGCGACTCCGCCGGCGTTGAGAGCTGCGCTGCCGATCGCAGTGCCTCCATCGGTGAAGTTGACCGTACCCGTAGCCAGACCGCCGTTGCTGGTGACTGTAGCCGTCAGAGAGACCGGCGTTGCGTAGGTTGCTGGGTTCGCGCTTGCCGTCAGGGCCACCTGCGTGTTCGCGCTCTGCACCGTCTGGATCAGGAAAGAGGAAGCTACCGCATAGTTGCTGTCGCCGCTGTAGCGGGCCGTGATGGTGTGAGAACCAACTGTCAGGGCAGCGGTTTGCAGGCTGCCCGCGCCGGTAGCGCCCAACTGTACTGTAGCCAGCGCGTTCGCTCCGTCACTGAAGGTAACGGAACCGGTGGGAATGAGCGACCCGACCCCCGACAGAGTCGCGGTGAAGACGACATTCGTGCCCGAGATCGACGGGTTGAGGTTTGAGGTCAACACCACGCCGGCCGCCTGCACGATTTGCTCGCTGAGAGCGGCAGAGGAAGAAGTCGTGTGGTTGGTGTCCCCGGAGTAGACCGCGGTCAGCGTCTGCGGGCCGAAGGAGAGCGAGCCGGTTGTCAACGTCGCCGTCCCGTTCGCGCTGAGCGCCGCCGAACCGATTGCCGAACCGCCATCCAGGAAGCTGACCGAGCCGGTAAGATTCACGCCCGAGCTGGTGACGACTGCCGTGAGCGTGAGGTTCTGGCCCAGTGTCGATGGATTGGCGTTGGTCGTCAGAGACGTACTGCTTGCGGCCTGCTGCACGGTAATCGTGATCGCATTGGAAGTGGCCGGCGAGTTGTTCGCGTCTCCTGCGTACTGCGCAGTCAGGATGTGAGTACCGATCGCCAGGGTCGAGATGCTGAAGGTAAATGTTCCGGTGTTGGTGACGTTCTGCGTGGCAAGCACCGCACTGCCGTCATGCAAGGTGAGGACGCCCGTCGGGGCAACGCCATTGCCGGTCAGAACGGATGTGAACGTCACCGTGGTCCCGACATCCACCGGACTTGCGGGACTGGCCAGAGTCAGCCCGGTGGTTGCCAGAGAAATGGTCTCCACCAGCGACGCGGAGGTGCTGGTGAGATAGCTGCTGTCGCCCTGGTAGACAGCCGTGAGCGTCTGCGGCCCGACCGCCAGCGAAGAGATGGAGAGCGTGGCAACGCCCTGCGCGTTGAGCGTTCCCTGGCCGATGTTTGTGGCTCCGTCGCGAAAGACGACATTGCCCGTCGGAGTCCCGGTGGGGCTAATGACTGTGACCGTGAGCGTCACCGGCTTGCCCGAGAGAGAGCTCGTGCCGCCCGCCGTCAGCACGGTTGTGGTTGCGGTGGATGAGATCGACTGAAGCAGGGTGTTGGAGATACTGCCGGCATAGTTCGTATTGCCCGGATAGCTGGCGGAGATGTTGTTCGCGCCGACCGTGAGCGTGCTGACGGCAATGCTGGCAATCCCGGAGGAGTTGACCTGCGCCGTTCCCAGAATCAACGACCCTTCGCTGAAGGTAACCAACCCTGTGATCGCGCCGTCGGGCGATGCTCCCGCACTGATGGCGACCGTCGCGCTAAGGTGGATGGTCGCGCCCGCGTTGGCAGGATTCACATCGGAGGCGAGGACCGTCGTCGTCGCGATCTGCTGAACGGTCTCGACCAGTCCGCTGGACGCGCTGCCCGTGTTACTGGTGTCTCCGCTGTAGGTGGCCACGATGGTATGCGTGCCGGGGGCCAGCGTCGCCAGCGTCAGCGATGCGTGGCCATTGCTGTCCACCGTACCACTGCCCAAAACCGTGGTTCCATCCGTGAACTGCACCGTTCCGGTGGGCGCTGGTCCGCTTGTATTGCTGACAGTTGCGGTAAAGGTAATCGGCGTGCCCACGTTGACTGTCGTGTTGCTGGAAGTGATCGTCGTCACGGTCGTGATCTGATTCACAACTTCGGTCACAACATTCGATTGGCCGGAGGCGTTGCTTGTATCTCCGGCGTATTGTGCGGAGAGGCTATGCGCCCCCGGAGTCAACTGGGTTGTCGAATAGGTCGCAATACCGCTCGCGCTCAGGCTCACGTTGCCGCTCAGCGCGGTTGCGCCGTCGTAGAAGACCATAGCGCCCGACGGAGTCCCGGTCGCCGCGGTCGCCGTCAGCGTCAGCGTGACACTCTGGGTCACGTTCGCCGGGTTGGGTGAAACCGCGAGAGTGAGAATTGGCTGTTGCTTGACGATCTGGATCAGCACCGGCGAAACTCCCGCCGCGTTATTGCTGTCACCCGCATAGCTGGCCGTCATGCTGTGCTTGCCCAGCGCGAGCGTCGACGTGGAGCACGAGGAGCTGCCTGCAATCAGATTGATGTTGCTGCAGACGGGCGTTGTTCCGTCCAGGAAGGTGACCGGTCCGCTGCGCGAGGGATCGGCGCTGGCCACCGTCGCGGTAAAGACCACAATCTGACTCACCAGGCTTGGATTGACGCTCGACACCAGGCTGACGGTAGTTGGTTCGACGCTGAGCACCTGGCCGGAAAGATTGACCACCATCGGGCTGTTTCCTGCGTCGGAGTTCAACGTCACGGAGCCGAGCACGTCGACGCCGAGCACCGTCGGCGCGAACTCCACGCCCAGGTTGCATGTGGTGGAGAAAGCCATCGGCGTGGTGAAGCTGCATGTGGTCGTCGTGGAATCGAGCGCCGCATTGATAAAAGCTGGTGCCGACAGATTCAGGTTGAAGTTGCCATCGTTCTCCAGTCCCTCGACCTGTGGAGCAGAAATTTTGCCTACGCGCATCACCGGATACATAAAGGCAACCGGAGTGGCGAGAATGTGCCGGATGCGGTTGTGCAGCGTATCCGCCAGAAAGAGGTTGCCGCTCTGATCGAAGTAGAGCGCGTACGGGGCGTACAGGCTCGCCAGATTGGCAGGGCCGCCATCGCCGGCAAACTGCTCGCTGTCGTTGCCGGTTACCGTCTCGATGATGCCTGTGCTTGCGTAGACCTTGCGCACGCGGTTGTTGCCCGAGTCGGCAATATACAGATCGCCCGATGGATTCAGAATGACGCTGGCAGGATCGTTCAGATCTGCGGCAGTGGCCGCGCCGCCATCGCCCCCAAAGCTGCGGCTCCCGGTTCCGGCTACGGTGGTGATCACCCCGCCGTTGACCTTGCGCACGCGGTTGTTGGACAGGTCGGCAATGTATAGCGAGTTGTCTATGCCGACGTTGACGGTCCACGGCGAGTTCAGCTCTGCCAACGTGGCCAAAATTGCATCGCCGTTGTAACCTGCGGTTCCCGTTCCGGCTACCGTACCGATCTTCCCCGTCGTTGCATTCACCTCGCGGATGACGTTGTTGCTCGTGTCCGCGATGAAGAGGTCTCCGGCTGTGTCGAACGCAATGCCTCTGGGCGAGGAAAGGTTCGCCAAGGTTGCCGCAAACCCGTCCCCTGAGTAGCCCTGCGCCAATGGCACTCCGGCAATGGTTGTGATGACGCCGCTTACCGCGTCGATGCGACGGATAATGTTATTGCCGCTATCGGCAAAGTAGATGTTGCCCGCTCCGTCCATGGTCAAACCGCCGGGCTGGCTGATGCTGGCCTGTGTGGCCGGCCCTCCGTCGCCGGAGTAGCCCGATACGCCATTGCCCGCGATGGTGGAGATGAGATTGCTCTGCGCATCGACGCGGCGAATGCGGCTGTTGTTCGTATCGGAGAGAAAAATATTGCCCGCCGGATCGACGATGACTCCATACGGAAGAAAGATTGGCGCCGATGTGGCGAGGACTCCGTCGGAGCGGAAGTTCAGTTCGCCGTCGCCGGCAACGGTGTTGATGACACCCGGACTTAATACAGACAACGATCCAATCGCGTTACCATCCACCAGCGCGCTGCCCAGCAGGGTGCCGTCGGTTGCCAGCAATACCACCGCTCCGCTGCGAAGACCTGGAAACTTCGGCGCAAAGACCACATTGACGGTGCATTGCTGTCCGGAGACGTAGGAGACATTCGCGGCACAGCTCCCTCCGCCGGCAACCGAGAAGTCCATCCCGGCATAGCCCTGCAACAACGCCTCGGGCGCAATCGCGACGCCGCTAGCCGTCAGCGTCACCGTGACGCTCAGCGGTAGCGACTGCTGGCCGACACTGGTCGTAACCAGTGAGGGAACTCCGGCACGTGCATCGTGTGACAGGCAGCCGAGCAAGATCGCGCCGACCCATGACAGGCGTAGAACCCGTGCGGTTGTTCTTCCATGTTGTGAGTCAGATCTGAATCTGCCGAGACTCGGCAGCGGAGAATAGATGTTCTGCACGTCTTGCAGCAGAAACGCCGGCAAACGAGCCCGGAAACTATCTTTGCCGATCGCCTTGCCCTTGGCGTTGGCTTTGTACATCGAGAAAATCACAACTAGGGCTAGAAACACGAGCAGTGCCAAATGAATGGTCATAAGGCACCCCGATTCGTTAGATGCGCTTTTGGTGGGATAGATGCGCTTTTGGTGTCAGACGGTCAAGGATGTGCGGATTGCGAGAACTACTTCGCGAACTGCTGACCCGCATGCTGTCTTTATCGGCTGGACAACTGGCACAAACAAATGATTCTGCGAACCATACGGTACGAAAGAGTACTCAAACGTCTCCGGATCGACAGAAAACCGTTGGTCCAGTCCTCAGCGCGACCACTGAGATCGCGAAGAAATCCTGTTCGTGCTATCGCCGCGGATCGCAGGCTCTTGAGTTTTGGCAGAAGATATCCCCATCCGCAGGTGCGGAGCGCCGGAAGCATCCTGCGCTTTGCTCAACATTGTCGAAGCAGCAAAACCCCCCGTCAAACGAGTGCGGACATCGGATTCTTGCGCATATAAGTTGCCTTCCGTTCGGTATCTAATAAGTAGCGAGAGAAACACGCAGCACTGTAGGCTCTGCGCCAAAACCGAGGCCATAGTCCGTCTCGTCGCCATTCCAGATGCGCAGGAACTTGAACGCGCCGTTCTCGTAGGTACCCTCTTCGACCCGCAGAAACTGCCGGTGCTGCCATTTGCCGTCAATCAGGGCCGATGGATTCTGTCCGGTACCTGCCACGATGTTCTGCGACTTCCGTTGCTCCTCGGTCCCGGCCGGCCGGAAGTCGACACGGCAGAAGTATCCCGTCACCAGGAACTGGTTGTCCCTAAGTTGGGCAATCAGCGCCCGCCCTTCCGGCTTCGGATTTCCCGCTGCGGGGCCGCGGTTGGACGCTCCGTACGACACCACCGCATTCCACGATCCAAAGGGCAGAATCTGCGTGGTCTTGCCCTGTTCCTCGGCCACGGCCTGCAGCTTTCCTTCGAAGTTGAACCGGGCCACGTCGCGCATCATCGGCCCGATCAATATGTAATTCATCGCCCACGGAGTCAGGGCCTCTTCCCGCGGATGGGACGGGTCAGCGGGGGCGCGCTCGCGTGTGTAATCCAACCCAAATGGCGAGAAGCCGATTGCCTGCAGTCCCAGCGCGGAAAAAAAGAACCGCGGGTTGTTCGGACCGCCCGTCTCCGGCACAAACAGAGGATTGTCGCTGCGGTGATACAGGTCCAGCACCTTCAGGTAGGCCGCTGGGTCGTTGGTGTAGTTGTCGGGGGCCAAGACATCCAGCGCCGGCGCCTCGGCCTTCCAAATGTTCAGCACGTTGTCCGTAGGCCCGCCACTCTCGTAAGTGCCCGGCGCACCCGGCTTCAGCGGATCGCGCAAGGCCGCATTGGCGTACATGGGTAGCGGATAGACGGCCTTGCCCGCAGCGGCGACTTGTCCCACATACTTCGCGACCGCCCAGGCGTGGAAGTTGACCTCCGCCTCGGGGCCAAACGCTTCCTGCCAGTTCGCAGCAGGAGATGCCCCCTTCACCTGCATCGCGCTGAGGACTTCCGGTGGAACAGGCGCCTCAAACAGCTTATTCGCTACAGGTGAGTAATCGCGCAGGCTGCCCCAGGTGCCCGACTCGTTCTCCACCTGGACCATGATGACCGTGCGCTCGGGATCGGCTGCCTTGAGATGTCGCATGAAAGCGCCGAATGCCTTCTTGTCCGCCTCCAGTGACGCGGCAGCAAAAGGCGAAGGCGAGTCTACCGCATCCCCGTTCTTGCCGATCGCGTGCGGATACTTCACCGTGTCCAGCTTCATCCACTCGGGCATGTAATGCTGACTGCCGTTCTTCCACGTGCCGAACCAGAGAATCACCAGATGGACCTGGTGCTGCCGCGCCTCAGCCAAGAGCGTATCGATCGGCGCGGTGTCATACACCCCTGGCCGCGGTTCGAACTGCTCCCAATAGACCGGCATCTCCACGGTGTTCACGTGCAGGTACTCCATTGCCGGCCACACCTTTGGCAGCTCGGCAGGCCAACTGCTGGAGTTATGCACCTGCGCGCCCAGCATCAGGTATGGCGCATCGTCCACGAAGAGGGCGTAGCGGCCATCCTTCTCCACAATGCGGGGGATCGGGCGTTCCTTAACCTGCGCTTGAATGGGGACCACGGCACATGCAGCCACAACTGCGGCCAACACAGAGGCAAAAGGTCTGCTCATCTTGCACCCCTCAATATTCGTTCGGGATTACTATACAGAAGCCGAGGAGATCATCGGGAATGGGCAAATCCCGCTGCTCCTTGTCCTTCACTTTGAACCCGTAGTCCGGATTCGACCGAACCCGCAGGATTCTCCGATCGAGATCGCCGCTGGTCCATGCGAGATAAACCGCCTCCCTCTCCGCAATCGACTTTATTTGAAGCTTTATTGGCATCCGGCGCGCGCAGTTCTCATCTCAATGAGCGCTGCTGGCGTGGTGAGGCCGCTTCATGAGGAAGACCAGCGGAATCACGGCGAGAAATAAAAGTCCCATGATGCGAAACACGTCTACATAGCTCAGCAGCGCGGCCTGCTGTTGCATTGTGCGATAGATCATTGCTCCGGCCTTGTGTCTGGCTGTCACGCGGTCGATGCCGCTATGTTCGAGGAAGCCGGTAATCTGCTCCAGCGCTTCCCGGCTCACCCGGCTGGAAGCCGTAATGTTCGACGCCAGAATGGATTGATGAAACTGGGAGCGCCGCGTGATCCAGGTGGTGACAAAAGAGATTCCCATGCTGGACCCAATGTTGCGCGTCACGCTGAAGAGGCTGGTGGCATAGCCTGTCTCCTGCGTCGGAATGGAGGCCATGGTCAAGGTGGTCAGGGGCACAAACAGCAGTCCCATCGCAGCCCCTTGCATGATCTGGATCCAGAAGATGTCCCAGGTGCCGGATTGCAGCGTCATATGTGCGAAGCCGAAGAAGGATACGCCGGCTATGGCAAATCCGAATGCCAGCATCCGTCGCCCGTCCCATCCCCTGCCCAGCAGATAGCCGACCAATGGCATGCAGAGGGCCGTCCCAATCCCTCGAGGACTGGTCCAGAGGCCCGCCGTGGCCGCCGTCCACCCCAGCAGGGTCTGCATGAAGAGCGGCAGCAGGATCAGACCTCCATAGAGCACAAAGCCGAGCACTGCCGCCAGTCCAATGCCCGTCGCAAAGGATCGAAATCGCAACAGATGGAAGTGGACGATGGGATCTTTGACTCTAAGCTCGCGAATCACGAACGCAACCAGGAAGACCGCAGCCATTACGGCCAGTACCTTGATCAACTCGGAACTGAACCAGTCTTTTTCCTGCCCCTTGTCCAGCATGATCTGCAGCGCGCCCATGCCGAGGGCCAGCATGCCCAGTCCCCAGAGGTCGGCGCGCAGCGTCCCGCGCCGGATGTAGTGAGGATCGTGAATGAACAGATAGATCAGGATCAAGCTGAGAATGCCGACCGGAACATTGATGTAGAAGACCCAGCGCCAGGAGTACGAATCGGTGATCCAGCCGCCGATGGTGGGGCCGAGGATGGGTGCCGCCACAATCCCCATCCCCCAGAAGGCCATCGCCTTGCCGCGCTCGCGGCCGGGGAACTCTTCCAGCAGCACCGCCTGCGACAGTGGCTGCAGGCCGCCTCCCGTCGTCCCCTGCAGCACCCGAAAGAAGATCAGCATCGGCAGGTTCGGCGCCAGCCCGCACAAGATACTGGACAGCGTAAATCCAGTCACCACGGTCATCAACAGCCGCTTGCGCCCCATGTAATTGGCCAGCCATCCGGTGACCGGCAGGATGATGGCGTTGGCCACGATGTAGGACGTCAGCACCCATGTCGCCTCTTCCACGCTCGACGAAAGAGATCCCGCGATATGGGGCAGGCTGACGTTGACAACCGAGGTGTCCAGCACCTCCAGTACGGCGCTGGACATCACCGCTATGGCAACGATCCAACGCTGGACATTTGCCACCGGCGGGGATTCTGAGGACACTGCAAGCATGGAGGAGTTGGAATGGGAAGCAGACGGCGTCGTTGGCCCCGATGAGCCTGTGTCTGAGGCAGTATTTCGGCTTGAAACGGACATCCCTGTCTCCGCGCGCCAGGTTTCCTAGGTTCAATGCCCATGATAACCGCACCCGCGCTTGTTCTGAACTGTGCGGGGCGCATCGGGGATGGTCAACCAATGTGTTGTCCGTCACTGTATATCCGCACCCAATTGCGCATAGCATGGTCTGGTGCGGTGCGCTGCATAAGCCGGGTGCCGTATGGTTGTGCTACTCAGCGGAGTAGCCCTATGAGCGCTATGCGTGGTGCGAATCGACGGGATTTCCTGAAGCAGTGTTTCACTGGCGCTGCGCTTCTGCGCGCCAGCGGCACGATGGGATTGCTCGCGCCAGCGCAACAAGCGGCGTCCGCGAAGTCCAGGGTTGTCATTGCTCGCGACGACCTGCTGCGCGGCACGGGATCGACGGTGGATTCGCGCCGGATGCTGGGCCTGCTCGACCGCGCCATGCAGACGCTCTGCGACCGCGACCACGCGAACGAAGCCTGGAGCAAGCTGGTCCGCCCCGGCGACAAGGTGGGACTGAAGGTGAATGCGCTTGGAGGACGCGGACTCTCCAGCAATCTTCAACTTGTCGAAGCCATCTGCGGGCGGCTACAGGAGGCCGGAATCAAAGCCAGCGACATTGTGGTCTGGGACCGCGACAGCGACGAGATGCAACGCGCCGGATTCCGCATCGCCATGGGCGGAAACGGCGTTCAATGCTTCGGCACCGATCGCGTGGATTACGAACCGGAGCTGGTTGCGCACGGCAGCGTCGGCAGCCGTTTGTCCAGAATCCTCACCCAACGCTCGAACGTCCTGATCAATGTTCCCGTGCTGAAAGACCATGACGGCGCGGGCGTGACCATCGCGCTGAAGAACATGTATGGAGTCATTCACAACCCGAACAAGTACCACCCCAACGGCTGCAATCCATACATCGCGGACCTGAATATGCTACCCGAGATCCGAACCAGGATGCGGCTGACTATCTGCGACGCGACCACGGCGCAGTACGAGGGCGGCCCGGCGTACAAGCCGGAGTACAGTTGGAGGCACAATGCGCTGATCGTCTCGCAGGACCCGGTGGCGCTGGACTACACCGGCTGGCAGATCATCGAGCGCAAGCGGGCCGAAAAAGGGTTGAAGACACTGGAAGCCGAAGGCCGCGCGCCACACTACATCGCGACCGCTGCCGATGCCGGGCATCAATTGGGCACAAACGGTCCCGAGAGAATCACGGTTGTAGAGGTGTAGACGGACGTGGGATTGGAGGTTCAACATGAATCGCGAACTGGATGCGCAAGGCAATGTAAACCGCCGTTCTTTCCTGATGTGCGCGCTGGCGTCGGGAGCAGCTCTGGGTGTTGGCGAATCTTCCCCGCCACTCGCCGCCATGCCTTTGTGGGCCAGTTCGCAGAAGCAGGACGATTCGCAGTTCACCGTCGAGGCCAGGTTCTACGAGAAACTTGCGAATAAGAAGATCAAGTGCAAGCTGTGTCCGCGCGAATGCACGGTGGGAGACCGCGAGCGCGGCTACTGCGGCGTGCGGGAGAACCGCGGTGGGACCTACTACTCGCTGGTGCATTCGAGGGTGTGCGTCGCGCACGTCGATCCCGTCGAAAAGAAGCCGCTGTTCCACTATCTGCCCGGAACGGTCGCCTTCTCGCTGGCCACGGCTGGCTGCAACGTCAACTGCAAATTCTGCCAGAACTGGGACATCTCGCAGTCGCGCCCGGAGCAGGTTCCCGCCGATTTCACCCCCCCAAAACGGGTTGCCGAGTTGGCGAAGCAGTATGGTTGTCCGACGATTGCCTATACCTACAGCGAGCCGGTGGTCTTCAGCGAATTCCTGATGGATGCCGCGGATGCCGGGCACAAGGCAGGCATTCGCAGCATTGTCGTGTCGAATGGCTACATGCAGCAGGAGTCGCTGAAGGCGGCGTACGGAAAGATGGACGCGGTCAAGATCGACCTGAAATCGTTCAGCGAGTCGTATTACAAGGACGTGGTGACCGGCCAGTTGAAGCCGGTGCTGGATTCGCTGGTCACGCTGCGAAAGATGGACAAGTGGACGGAGATCGTCTACCTGGTGGTGCCGACTCTCAACGACGACGACGCTGGATTCCTTGGCCTGGCGCGCTGGATCAAGACAAACCTGGGCGTGGATGTTCCGCTGCATTTCACCCAGTTCCATCCGGAGTACCTGCTGAAGAACCTGCCCATCACCCCGGTGCCGACCCTGGAGCGGGCCAAGGCGATCGCCGACGCCGAGGGGCTGCACTATGTCTATATCGGCAATGTGCCGGGACATCCCGCGCAAAATACCTACTGCCCGAAGTGCAAGCGAATGCTGGTGGAACGCATCGGGTTCACGGCCAGCCAGATGCTGATCCGCAACAATAGCTGTCCATTCTGCCAGCACCCGATCCCAGGCGTCTGGCACGCTTGAGGGCGCGGAAGAGGTCTAGCAGATGAACATCATGAGGTTTCGCAATATGTGTTGGCTTAGAACATCACTCGTCGCTCTACTGGCAGTTGTGCCATTGCAGCAGGTTTCCGCCGCCAGTCCGCAGAAGGTTCGGCAGGCCGGGGTTGCCGGCGGCTTCTATCCGGCCGACCCAAAGGCGCTTTCGGCGATGATCGACGACATGCTGGCTCATGCCACGCCGCCGCCGATCCACGACCCCATTCTTGCCGTGGTTGCGCCGCACGCCGGCTATCAGTACACCGGTCCCGTGGTCGCCTACACCTACGCGGAGTTGAAGGGGCGCAAATTTTCCCGTGTCGTCGTGATTGCGCCGACGCACTACGTGCCCTTCGACTTCACTTCCATCTATGATGGCGACGCCTACGCGACGCCGCTGGGTACGGTCCAGATAGACAAGACATTTGCCAGACAGTTGGTCAAGCTGAGCCCAACCATTCAACTCTCCGGCATGGGGCACGATATTACGCCGGCCGGCGCGGAACATTCCATCGAGGTGCAGTTGCCGTGGCTGCAACGTGTGCTGGGAAATTTCCAACTGGTACCCATCGTCATGGGAGACCAGAGCTACGAAAGCAGCCGCGCTCTGGGCGTGGCCCTGGCCAAGCTGATCCAGGACAAAAAGACAGTTGGCAGCACTCTGATTCTCGCCAGCTCCGATCTCTCGCACTTCCTCACCTACGACGAAGCCGAGACGATGGACCATAAGACGCTGAACGCCCTTGCGGCGTGGGACTACTTCAGCATGTCGCGCAACTTCCAGACGCGGGTTTGGGAGGCCTGCGGCGGCGCGCCCATCGTGGCCGCCATGATTGCCGCCGAGCGCATGGGAGCCAATCAGGCCAAGGTGCTGAAGTACGGCAATTCCGGCGATACCTCGGACAACCGCCAGAGCGTGGTCGGATACAGCGCGGACGTCTTCGTCAAGGCACCAGTCGCAAAAGCGGTGGAAACGCCATTCTCACTCAGCGACCGCGACAAAAATGAACTGCTCGCTCTGGCCCGCAAGTCGGTCGAGCAGGCGGTCGGGCAGAGGAAGCAGTATGAGCCGGGCGCACCCGCAAGCGAGGCGCTGAACCAGGACCGCGGCGCGTTCGTGACTCTGACCGAAGCGGGAGAGCTGCGCGGGTGCATCGGTTATACCTCCGCGACCAAACCTCTCTACCTGACTGTGCGCGACACGGCCACACTCGCCGCCGTGCGCGATCCCCGGTTTCCTCCGGTTTCGGCTTCGGAGTTGCCGCAGCTCGAGTATGAGATCTCCGTGCTCTCGCCCCTGCGTCGCGTCATGGACGTGCAACAGATCAAGGTTGGCCAGGATGGCCTGCTGATGAAGAATGGCGATCACGAGGGTCTGTTGCTTCCCCAGGTCCCGGTGGAACAGAATTGGAACCGGCAGAAGTTTCTGGAAGAGACATGCAGAAAGGCGGGAATGAGTTCCACTTGCTGGCAGGATGCGGATACGGACATCTTCCGGTTTACAGCGGTGGTATTCGGCGAACATAAGCCTTAACCGCTCATGTGCGAGACCTCTTCGCCTCCAGATATACGCGCGCGGCAAGCAGTGCCGCCACCAGATTGATCGCCGCCGAGAGCCATGCGGTCTTCCAGAATCCAAACACCGGGATGAGGTAACTGCTCACGACGAGTGCGCCCACGCATCCGCCCAGCAAATCGACGGCATAGAGCATTCCCAGCCTGGACTGGCCGCTGCGGCGATGAAGGTAGATCTCCGTCGCGGTTGGGAATTGATATCCCCCCAACATTCCCGAGAGCGCAGCCAAGGCAGGGAAGACGATCTGCGCCGCCAGCCACGTTGTTGCAACTCCCGAAATCTTTGCCAGCATGGCGACCACAAAGATCAACGCAGGCGCGGAGATGGCAAGCAGGAACTGGGTCGATGCCATGATGCGGTAGGGTGGACGATCGCTGACAGACAAGCGGCGGATTCCCAACCAACTGCCAAAGGCAATGCCTGCCATGCACAGGCCAATTAGAACCGCGAGTTGGTAGTAGACGTACCCATAGATGGACTGGAATGCCAGCAGCAGAACGATCTGTAGTGTGATCAGTGTGAAGCCGGTTGTAGCCGCGCAATAAGCTGAAGCAGACCGGGCACGCTTCTCGCGTGTGCCCACCGACGCCAGAACCATCGCCACAAACAACAAGGGAACAAGGATCGCGGCCATGACTCTCATAAAACCGATGCGCGCCGCGGTTCGCAACCAGTTGGAATGGCCCTCCTTGAACTGCGTGCTCCACAGCACAACGTCGAAGTAATAGGCGATCGGCTCGAAGTCGCGATTGACCGGCGTCGAACTCAGCGGCCGCAGTTGTTCGCCGACCTGCGCCATGCGGTCCGGCATCATGCGGAATGGGATGATGTATTCCCGAACATACTGCGTCCTCAGGTTCCGCTCCTGTAGCCTTGCGATCAAAGTCTGCGGATTGTCGGTTAGAACATCCGGCTGCATCGCGGCGAAGAAGTGGATCGTTTCGCCGGGGATGGCGACAACGTGTGGGAAGACTTCATCCAGAGTGCGCCGGATGCAGCGCAGGAACTCCGCAAGGTCGGGACTGATCGTTTCTTCCGACGACCGCAGTTGCAAGGCGAGCAATCCACCCGGCGCGAGGTGTTCGCGAGCGGATCGAAAGAACTCGGCCGTGTAGAACCGGTTGATCTGCGCGGTCTGCGGGTCGGGCACATTGACCAGAATCGCGTCGAACCGGTCGCCAGTCGTCCTCAGATAGTACCGGCCATCCGCATAGTGCATGTGTACACGAGCGTCCGAGACAACAGGCGCGGACTGCGCCGGGAAGAACTGGCGCGCCATGTCGATCAGCGCGGGATCCAGCTCAACATAGTCGATGCGCTCGATTGTGGGATGCTTCAGCGCCTCTGCGATACTTCCGTTCACTCCGCCGCCAATCATCAGAATGCGCCGCGGCGCCGGGCTCTCCAGCAGCGCATAGTCCACCGCCTCTTCGGCTGCATTCTGGTCCGGTGCGTTGGCCAGAAGCACGCCGTTTTGATAGATACTGCGAAGATTGCCCGTCCCGGTCACCGTCAGGTTGCCGTAGATGGAGTCGCGCGATCCCAGCAGATGGAATCCCTGCCATAGGCGCGCCTGCGCGCTCCTGTCCAACGACGGTGCAACAAACATAAGCAGAGGAATCGCACAGAGCACCGCTGTCAGCATCAATACAACAAACTGCTTGCGACTCGCCCGAAGCAACAGCACCGCTGCCATGCACAGGTTCAGGATCGCCACGATGGTTGCAATCTGGAAGGAATCAAAAAAGCGCAGCAACACAATGCTGGCCACAATCCCACCCAGCCCGGAGCCAGCGGCCTCCAGCAAGTAGGCCGAACTGGTCGCGGCGCGAGCGGATACGGCGCACTCCGCTTCGACCATTCGGGCCGCAACCACGAAAAGCGCCCCCGAGACAAAGCAAAACACGCTCAGACATGCCAGGGATGCAAGGGCCATCGGCAGTGGTCCAACCAGTTCGCCCGGCACTGTCTGAAAGATGGATTTGGAGGCGCGCAACGCCCATATCGTCGGCATCAGGCTGGCGGCGAGTAGGCACTCGAGCCCGGCAACTGTGCGGCGAGGATTGCGTTCGCCGAGTGCAACTACGCTGCTCAGGCCGCTGCCGGCAGCGGTCCAGAACAGCCACGCGGCCAACAGGATCCCCAGCGAAATCTCATTGCCGTTGAAGACGACGATGAGCTCCCGCATGAGAACGATCTGGCCGATGACCGCGCTGAACCCTATGAGCGTCAGGGCCGCTCGTACGGAGGACGCCAGTGATTTTGCCTGCGCCATGGGGATGGACTGCATCGGTGCTGCCACTTGAAATTAGAATTCAGCAGCCGTTGAAAAGCAAAGACGCCAATGCAAGTCGCTGACCCAGCGGAAGAACTCCGCAGCCTGCCACGGCATCACGGGATTTGCGCTGCGACGAAGTCAACGTCTCGGAACAGTCTCCTGCAACGCTTTCATGGCGCGCATTCAAGGAACGGAACTGCGTAAGATTGGCACTGCGACTCATTACCGGCCTGCTGTGTTTCGGCGTTCCAAATGTTGCGACAGGAGTGAAAACGATGAAGATACTGGTGGCTCTGGTTGGTGCGCTTGTTCTCTGCACGCAGTGCGCCCGCGCGCAGAATGTCATTGCCGGGGCGGATGTCTCCTACCTGCGCCAGATGGAGAGCAGGGGAGTGGTCTTCAAGGATGCGGGCGTGGCCGAGCCGGGGTTGCAGATACTGAAGAACCACGGATACACCTGGGTCCGGCTGCGAGTGATGGTCGATCCAATCTCGCTGCCCAATAATCTCGACTACACCATCGCATCGGCGAAGGACGCGAAGGCGCGTGGCTTCAAGTTGCTGCTGGACTTCCACTACTCGGACGATTGGGCGGACCCTGGTCATCAGATCGTGCCGCGTGCGTGGGCTGCGATGTCGCACGTCCAGCTTCAGCAGGCAGTGTTCGCGTACACGCGCGACACCATTGCGGCGATGCGCAAACAGCATGTGATGCCAGACATGGTGCAGGTGGGCAACGAGGTGACCAACGGCATGATGTGGCCGGATGGCAGGCTGCCGGCCCAGTGGCAGAACTTTGCGGACCTGCTGCTGGCCGGGATTCACGGCGTCGATAAGGGGAGCGGCTGGCACAGGCGGCCGAAGATCATGATCCACATCGACAAGGGTGGGAACCAGGAGGCCACCAAATCGTTCCTCGACCACCTGGCGCAATATCGCGTGCCGTACGACGTGGTCGGCCAGTCATTCTATCCGTGGTGGCAGGGCAGCCTCGACGATCTGAAGCGCAATCTGGCGTTTGTGTGGCAGACGTATCACAAGAACGTTGTGCTGGCGGAGACGGCGTACGACTGGAGGACGGGCGAGGACTTCAAGGGCAAGCCTGTGCCGTTTGCGCAGACGCCCGATGGGCAGCGCGACTTCCTTGCCGCGCTCGACCGCGTCGTTCGCGAGGCCCCGGGCGGCAAAGTGCGAGGCATCTTTTGGTGGGAGCCGATGGCCGGGGGCGCGATCGCAAAACGCGCGCTCTTCGATGACCAGCACAACGCGCTGCCCGCGATCCATGTCTTCGATGCGCTGTCGCGATGAGGCACAAAGCGTTCACAGGTGACAGAGACTGCGGATGCTACCGCCGCAAAGATGTGCCACAGGCTTCACCAGCGCTTGATCACAGTTCAGCACAAGTCCGAAGAATCACTCAGCTTTGATAAAATCAGTTTCCGGAGAGATCATGCGCCTTGTTCCCCATGTCAAACTCGCCTTCGCCGTCCTCGCACTCACCCTGTTCGGCCTTGCTGCTCACGCTCAGTCCCCCGTCCCTAGCCTCAGGGTCAACGCCCGCGAAGTGGTCGTCGACATCAACGTCACAGACGCAAAGGGCAATCCCGTTCACAGCCTCACCCGGGACAACTTCACCGTCCTCGAGGACGGTAAGCCGATGGTCCCCCGCAGTTTTCGAGAGCACCGCTCCGACCAGAAGCCGGCAGAGTCTCCGGCCGCGGCCAGGCCATCTCTTCCGCCAAACACATTCAGCAACGCCGCTGCGCCAGAACCAGAGACTGTCCGCCCTCTCAACATCCTGATGATCGATTCGCTCGACACACCCATCGCGACCCAGTCCATAGTGCAGAAGCGCATGGTTGACTTCGTGGACAAAGTGCCTGCCGGCACGCGCGTCGCCGTGTTTAGCTTGTCACCAACCGGGAAGCTGTCCTTGGTCCAGGGATTCACCACGGACCCGCAGCTTCTGAAGAATGCCATCAAGAGCAAGAAGCTCAACCTGGGAATTCCGTCCCTTGAGGACAGCGGCCAGGATGTAAATATGGACATCTCACAGGAGATGTTCCAAGGTCAGGCGGCGCCCAAGAAGTCGGCCATGGTAGCGCAACCGAAGGCAACTGCATACGATCAAAATGTGGAATGCAACCACGCTGCCGAGCGCGGCCAGTACACCATCTCCGCCATGACGGAGATCTCACGCTACGTCTCCGGCATGCCCGGACGCAAGAACCTCATCTGGTACTCGGGAGGATTCCCCGAGAGGATGAGAGATAAGCAGGGCTCAGTCTGCTACGACTTCAATGAAGACCTTAACGCTGCCGATGACCTGCTCGGAAAATCGCACGTCGTCATCTATCCGGTCGATTCCCGCGCGTTGGATCTTCTGGCGAAGAACGCACCCGACAGCCGGATTGTCAGGATGCAAGCGGTGGAGCACCTGATGATGGAAGCCGTCGCCGAGGCCACCGGCGGCAAGACTTTCTTCAACACCAACGACCTTGCCGGCGCCGCCCAGCAGGCCATCGACACCGGGGCCAACTACTACACCATCACCTACGCCCCCACCAACCAGACCATGGACACACGCCGCCGTTCCATCACCGTCAAAGTCGACCAGCCGGACCTCAATCTTCTCTATCGACACCAGTACCATGCACTGCCGCCGAATACCACCCTCAGCGGAAAGCCCGTCGATAAAGCTACACCTCTCCAGACTGCAATGATGCGCGGGGCTCTGGAACCCACAGAGATTCTCTTCCACGTCACCGTCGCTTTGGCTCCCACCACCGAGGCCACGCTTCCGCCAGGCAGCAATCCCGACCCCAAGGCGATGAAGCCTCCCTACCGGCACCTCACCCTCAACTACCTCATCGACATCAATGGAATTCAGTTCGACCTGTCGGATGACGGCAACTATCATGGCCAGTTCGAGTACGCCGTCAACGTCTATGACACGGACGACGGCAAACTGGTCAACTCCAGCACCATGGCGGCTAAGCCCGCTCTGGCTGACGACGCCTACGACTCCATGCTGGAAGGTGGCGCCAAACTCCGTCAGGAGATCGGTCTTCCCGCCAAGGGCGACTACATCCTGCGCATCGGCGTCCACGACCTCACCACCGGCCATCTGGGCGTCATTGAGGTTCCCGTCTCCGCCATCACACCGCAGGCCGCCCCAAAATAGCCTACTGAACCACGGCAAGAAAATCGCTCGCAACAATTATCCGAACGCTTCGCCCGGTCGGAAGTGATGCGACGCGACGCCCGATCCGCTCCTCGCAGGCTCGACTCGTCCTCGTCACTCCACCACCAGCGTAACTGGCATGGAGTGCGACAGCGTGCCTGCGCTCACCGTCACGGTTACCGAATAGGTCTCCAGTTGCTGGGTGAAGAAGATGCTTGGAGAACCGCAGCCGCTCAGCCCGGCCATGGCCGCAATGCCCGCAACCAGCAACAGCAGCATGAAAGCCGCGCGTCCCAGCCGCTTGCCTGTGCGGCGCATCCGGCCCGCGAAGGGCAGGATCAGCAGCGCCAGCGTAAACGGCGTCAGCCGCGAAGCCAGATTGTCGCCTGCGGCACCCTTCGGCTGTACCAGTGCCAGGCTCTGCGGCAACTGGATGGTCAACTGCGAATTGTTCGTCAGCGGAGTGTTCGCCGGCATAGTCCATGTCCATGGGTTGCTTGAGGATAAAGCCCAAGTCGATGGAATGACGCTCGCCGTCGTCGTAGTGGGAAGACCGCTCACGGTCAACGTCACTGCCACTGGGAAGGACGTGCCGCTGCTGGGCGCGATGGCTAACGAATACACCGCGCTACCACCGGGAGTCACGGTCTGCGACGTGCCACCGGCACTCAAGCCACTGACACTCAAGCTGAAGTCCATGACGCATTGCGTCAGCGCGGCGCTGGTTGCTGCGACAAAGTTCGTCCCCCCGCTGTACACGCCGCTGATCGAGTGCGTCCCCACAGCCAGGGACGTTGTGGTCAGCGTTGCAACCCCTCCAGATAGCGTGCCCGGACCGATCGGCGTTGTGCCATCCAGGAAGCTCACCGTGCCTGTGGGGATGCCTGCCGGCGAGGATACCGTGGCCGTCAGCGTGACCGCATTCTGCGTCAGCACCGTGCTGGCGCTGCTCGCAACCGCGATTGCAGTCAATGCCGGATTGACCACGATGATTTGCGTCACCTGTGTCGCCGCTGCGTAGCTTGCGTTGCCAGCCTGGTTTGCCGCAACCACCACCGATCCTGCGCCGTTGATGGTCAGTGTGCTGCCCGTGATGGAACCCGATCCGGAGATGATGCTGAAGATTATCGGATTCCCCGAGGCCCCCCCCGTCGCCGTCAGCGTGATTGGAGCGCTTCCATAAGTCAACGGTGACGGCGATGTGAAGCTGATCGTCTGCGGTATCGTATTCACCGTCAACTGCACAGTGCCGGTAGCCGTCGTGTAGTCGCTGCTGTCGGTTGGCGTGAAAGTCACCGAAAGGGTCTGTGTTCCGACACTGAGGACAGCTCCCACTGCCGGTGTATAGACGAAAG
>Ga0224554_1000135_pt1 | contig 67707 bp, 49 predicted proteins | sample 714S22024metaG_FD_180666 | JGI IMG/M metagenome (GOLD analysis project Ga0224554, IMG submission 180666) | Peat soil microbial communities from Stordalen Mire, Sweden - 717 S2 20-24 | ecosystem: Environmental > Terrestrial > Soil > Wetlands > Peat | place: Sweden: Norrbotten County, Stordalen... | reverse complement strand
AAATCCTCTTGCCGCTCTCGATGCTGCCGCCTGCCCATCGCCATGGATACAGCTTATGAACGATCCCTGTGGATACTCCAACAAAATCCAGAAAACGAATCTGGACTTGCACCACGGGCTGCTAAGGATGTTCAGGGGTTACTGCGTCACGAAAAGCCCACTCTCGCGGCTGAGGTCTACATGCAGGAGATTCCGGAAACCGTGCGCAGGACGGTCAACTCGATCCACAAAGAACTGCGTAAGCGGCGCCCCGGGGTCGGCCGTAAGCCGTGGATTGCGCGTCCGGCGAGAGCCGACCAGACGCGAAGCTAAAACGATCACAAATAAAATTGGCGCCAATTGGCGCCAAACGGTCTGAGGCAGACTTTGGAGGAACTTCCGTAAGTCTGTAAATCTGAATGGGTTGTTGGTGGACCTGACCGGGATCGAACCGGTGACCTCTTCCATGCCATGGAAGCGCGCTCCCAGCTGCGCCACAGGCCCACTCTCGGAAGGACATTCCCTATTCTCATGGTTGCGGCCCGTTGAGTCAAACTTCCGTCGAACCTCCGGCATTCGCGCGCAACTATTTGTGCACCTGCGGGAACTAATTGCCTGTCCTCCGGTGTCTAAAGCAGTAGAGTGAGCGAGCACTCGGCCGCCGGCGGCGCACTTCCGCTCGTCGCTCCAGTTTGTTTGCGACAGGCTTCGCCGCGCTTTGCAAAGCGTCCAGAGCAGCCCGCGCAGGTTTACAGCCGTTTCACCGAAGTCGTAAGGTAAGAGGTACCCGGAGATGCAGGCGGGCGCAACAATGGATGATCTGGCGATCTCGATTGCCCTCCCGAGCGAAGAAGCCGCCTTTGTGGCTGAGCTTCAGAGCGGCTCCGAGCAGGCCTTTGCCCAGTTGATCGACCGCTACCACCAGCCTCTCTACTCGCTGATCGCGCGCAGCCTACAGGATCCCTGCGACGCTGCCGACATCACCCAGGATGTCTTCCTCAAGGTCTTCCGCAGCATCGGCGGCTTCCACGGCGAATCCACGCTGAGGACCTGGCTCTACCGCATCGCACTGCGCGAGGCCTCCAACCGGCGCCGCTGGTGGTCGCGCCACAAGCACCGCGAGATCGACCTCGACGCGCCTTGTTGTTCGCGCTGCGCTACGGATGCCGCCGACGAGCACACGCTGCTATCCACGCTGGCCGACTCCGGCCCGTCGCCCTTCGACCAGGCCGCGCAGCAGGAGAACCGCGAGCGCGTCGAAGCCGCGCTGCGCCAGGTTCCGACGGCATTCCGCGCCGTCGTTGTGCTGCGCGAGATTGAGGGCCTTGCCTACGAGGAGATTGCCGACCTGCTCCACGTCAACCTGGGCACCGTCAAGTCCCGGCTGATGCGCGGCCGCGCCGCACTGCGCGCCGCGCTCCTCCCGGTCGCAGACGCCGCCATCTCTCACCGTGCTTCGCACCACGCACCACCGGAGAAGCGGCTGAGTTCCCTTCCCAATTCCGTTCTGGATTCCGAACCATGCAGCCTGGATTCCGAACTGGAGGTATCGCGATGAAGTCTCTTCCATGCAGAGCAATTCGAGCTTCCTACTCCGACTATCTCGACGGCGACCTCAGCGGTCTGCGGATGCAGCAGATCGCGCACCACATCGAGGGCTTTGAAGACGACAGCGGTGTGCGGACCACCGGCTGCGAAGCCTGCGCGCGCGAGCTTGCCGCCTGGCGCGCCACTCAGGAAGCCGTCTCCGTGCTCGGCCCGGCGCGCGCGCCCGCCGATCTCGCCCTGCGCCTGCGCGTGGCCATTTCGCACGAACTCGCTCGCCGCAGCTCCCGGCTGCGCGACCGCCTCTCGCTGGCGTGGGAGAACGCCGTCCAGCCCATGCTGCTTCAGGTCACCGGGGGGCTGGTTGGCTCGGTGGCGCTGATGGGCGGGGCCGCGCTGATGCTGGGCATGGTTGCCGCGCCGCGGCAGGTGCTGGCCAACGACGAGCCGCTGGGCGCCCTCACGGCACCGCACTTCCTCTACTCCACCGCCTCGCCCGGGGACTTCGCCACGGACAGCGACAGCACCCTCATCGTGGAGGCCTCGGTTGATAGCTCCGGGCGCGTCTACGACTACAGCATCGTCAGCGGGCCACGCGACGAAGCCACGCGCGCCCAGGTCGCCAACCAGTTGCTGGGCAGCGTCTTCCAGCCCGCCAGCGCCTTCGGCGTCCCGGTGCGCGGTCACGTGGTGGTCACCTTCGTCGGAATCTCCGTCCACGGCTAGACGGCAAAAGCAGGATTCGTTTGCTGCTGGTACCCACCCCGTGCTAATAGCGTAAAGTATTCATAAAATGCAAGTTAAGCTCGTGCTAAGCGCGTGAGACGCAGTAAAGGCGAAGACGCTGCGTGTTTCGGCTGCTCGGTCATGATCTTCCTCCTGCGGATTGACGGGGGGGGTGTACCCCCTATCTATAAAATCTCTGGATTCATACAGATGCACGAATTTACATGCAAGATCTTCATTCGCAATGAGTTATCTGTCATCTATAAGAAAACAAGTACGTTACATGGTTGCAATCGCGCAATTGAGAGAGGCCACCACACCCGACGGCTTCCCGCAATTCTCCCCTATTTCAATTGTACGCGCTGGAGCATAACTACTATGCCAACTATTTTTCTGGGTAAGTGATTGGTGCGGCGTGGTTTATGGGATTTTTTGGCGTCGAGGGCCTTGACACGCGAGTTTGCTGGGGTTTTTGAGGGTTAAATCCCACCCATCGCGAACCGACTGCGATGGCTTGGGCACCCGGCGACTTGCCTCTGTGCCCGGTTCGGGCGCTGGTGCCGATGGTGCGGTTATGCGTGACCTCCGAAACGGGGGACGCGTATGATGGTCACGACCGCCGGTTATGGCACAAATGGGCGACAACAGGAGCATCCCCCCTTCATGCTTGAGCAATTTCGCATCACGGACTTTTTGGACTGGGATTCCAAGAAAACTCTCGAACTGAACCCCGACTTTCAGCGAGGAGACGTATGGAAGCCGGCGGCTAAGACCTTCCTGATTGATACGATCCTGCGCAACCTGCCAATTCCCAAGGTTTATCTGCGCACTAGGGTGGATGTGGGGACAAAGGTTTCGGTCAGAGAGGTGGTAGATGGTCAGCAACGCCTACGTGCCATCATTGGATTCGCCGGGGATAAATTCACTCTCTCGAAAAGGGCTGGAGAAGAGTTTGTGGGCAAGAAATACTCCACACTCCCTATTGAGTACCAACAAAGATTTCTTGAATATCCCATTGCCGTAGATCAACTGTTTAACGCGTCTACGGAGGACGTGTTGGAGGTGTTTGCGCGACTTAACTCCTACACTGTCACATTAAACGGGCCAGAACGCAGACACAGCAAGTGGCAGGGAGACTTCAAGGCCGCAATACGGTCTGCCTCACGTAGATGGGCTCCCCTTTGGACTACATACAAAGTTCTCAGCACCGCTCAACGTGTCCGAATGTTAGACGATGCGCTCACAGCGGAAATGGTCGGTGTTGTGCTCGATGGGATCAGCGACGGAGGAGATGCAAAGTTAAATGCCCTATATAAGAAGTACGATCTTAACTATGAAACCAGTTCTATAACTACATTGGACACGGTTTTGGCGGCAATAATGAAGGACTTTGCTCCCTACATAGCTGGGACTGCTTTAGTGAACCCTCCTCATCTCCTAATGCTGTTTGCGGCCTTAGCTCACGTCTTGGTTGGCATTCCCGATGGCGAGATGAAGCCAGTACCTATGCCAGCAAGGGGAACAATAAGAAATTTGGATACAGCTAGGGAGAATCTTCTGAACCTGGCTGCGATTATAGCGAGCCCCGAGGAGGCACCAGCTCCGTACACTGATTTCTGGAGAGCATCAAAATCAACTACGCACAGAATCGCTAGTCGAAGAATTCGTTTTCCTGTATACGTGGACGCTTTGACGAAATGAAATTTGCTCGATTATGTATAAGCGACCATTTGAGCGAGTATTACAGAAGTTTTCCCAAGAATCCGATTGGGTCTGCGCGTCTTTTTCTGATCTAAACGCGCAGCCCGCTTGGAAGCACTCAGATTTTGCGCGCGAAATGGCACTTATAAGGCTCCATGATGCGTGGGCACGCTTTTGCAGAGAGGTCATAGTAGTATCCGCTTATGGCAAGGTAGTGACTCTTGGCGGCATGAGGTTAGACACAAGTCTTCCATCGATCAAATCCCGCTCCGATGTAATCCCTGTTTTAGTTGCGCTGAACAGTGGTAGGTTTCCTAAGTGGTTTGCGGCGGGTGACTGCATCAGGGCAGCGAATCAACTCAAGATAGAAAACTTGAATACTGTTATCAATGCGATTGGCGCATCCAATTCCCCCGCCGATCTACTTAGAGAGGTGCGTAATTTCTACGTGCATCGTGGCAAGGGAACAGCCGCATTAGCTTGTGTCGCTCATCCCTTCACTGGTCGGCGCAAGCCGGATATTCGTCAACTCAATGATTTCGTAGCCGGTGGTAAGACCGTTTTAGAATCTTGGTCTATGCTGCTTGTAGCCATTGCAACAGCGGCAGTTCAGTGAGAAAACTATGAACGGCAAAAAGACAGAGTTTGAATCTTTCTCCAGTCTCGTATCCCGCGTTCTCTCTGTCCCCAAAACAGAGATACTCCGCCGCGAAGCGGAGTATCGACGCCAAGCCTGATATGTCTATTGACGCCCCAGCTTGCTATCGCGGTGCGGCTCTCTTAAACTCGGTGGGAGCGTTGAAACCTTATTGTGTTTAGTGTTCTATCTTGCTAGGGGCCGATGCAAGAACAAAAGCTGGAGTTCATGGGGAAAAAGCTTCGGAATGTTGTGATTTGGCGTAGATCGTCGGGGTCCTTCGACTCCCCTTCGACTCGCTACGCTCGCTCAGGGTCGCTCAGGATGACAGCTTTTATCAATGGAATTTTAGAGACAGGACACTAGCTTGAACCGTTCCTCCCTATCCCGGATCGTCCCAAACGCCTCGCTACGCATGCTGCCCGGCCCGCGACGGCTGTTGATTGCCGCCGCAGCGGTTGCGTTGTTGGTTGCCGGCCTTGTGGTTGCGCCAGCACTGGTTGCGCAGACGCCCGGCAGGTCCAGCTCGTCTTCCAGCACGCCGGAATCGCAGGCCGTGGACACGACGCCGGTGGCGCGCATTGCGCAGCCGGAGGCGGGCGGCTCGGCCTTCACGCTGGAGACGAGCGAGCCGCTGTTCACGCTGGCCGCCGCGCTGAACGCCTGCGGCTACGACGCGGGGCTGAATGAATCCGACCCCGTCCGGCTGAAGGTGCGCGAGCAGATGAACCAGGAGCTGGCCGCATCGGGCGCGGCGCGCGACGCACGCGACGCGGTGTGCGTCTTCATCCGCCAGCACGCGCTGACGGACACGGGCCGCGACCTGGCGCAGTACATCTCGCTGGCGCTCTACCTGACGCCCGCGCCGGAGCTTGCGCCGTCGGTCGACATCCCCGATCTGCCGCCGGAGGCCGCGCCGGTGGTGGAAATTCTTCCCCTGCTGCGCGCCTTCGCCGACGCGGTACACCTGAACGCCATCTGGATTGCGGACCGGCCGGAGTACGAGGCGCTGATCGAGGGCATCCACGACCCGCTGACCAAGGTGGTGCTGGACACCAACATCTTCCTGCGCCTGCCGGTGAGCACCTACGACGGACGCCGCTTCCTGGTGCTGCTGGAGCCGATGCTTGCGCCGGAGGAGACCAACGCGCGCTACAACGGCGTGGACTCGGTGGTGGTGGTGTCGCCGCGCGCAGGCACGCCGGACACCGTGCCGATGGACCTGATCCGCCATACCTACCTGCACTTCCTGATCGAGCCGCTGGTGTACACGCGCACCAGCTCCATCAGCCGCCTGCAGCCGCTGCTGAAGCCGGTGCAGAAGGCGCCGCTGGAGTTTACCTACAAGAGCGACATCGTGGCGCTGGTGACCGAGTGCCTGATCAAGGCGGTGGAGGCGCAGACCATGGACGTTGGCATCCCGTTGCCGGTGAAGCCCGGATCGCTGAGGGAGCGCGTCGACCAGGAACGATACGCGGCAGAGATGTCGATCTACGACCGCCAGGCCGAGGTTGTGCGCCGGCGCAGGGTCGATCTCGACATGCGCCAGGGATGGGTGCTGGTGGATTACTTCTACGGCGCGCTCGGCCAGATGCAGAAGGACGGCACCAGCATCAAGGACGACATGGGCCAGATGGTCTACGGCATGGACGTGGAACGCGAACGCAGCCACGACCAGAAGATCGACTTCCTGCCCACGGGCTCCGGCGGAGACATCATTCGCCGCACGCCGCGCCCGCTGGCCGGCCTAGACCTGGCCGAGAGCAAGCTGATGAAGGGCGATCTGGGTGGCGCAGGCGAGCTTGCCGATGCCGCGCTGAAGGCCAATCCCACCAACGCGCAGGCGCTCTACCTGCTGGGGCGCATCGACCTGATGCAGGGCGACCCGGACGGCGCGCTGGACCGCTTGACCGAGACCGTGAAGCTGTCCCACGACCCGCGCACCGTCGCGTGGGCGCACATCTACCTGGGGCGGATGTACGACATTGCGCAGACGCCGCAGCGCGACAAGGCGCTGGCCGAGTATCGCGCCGCCCTGGCCAACCGCGACAGCAAGCCAGACACCAAGGCCGCCGCGGAACGAGGTATCCAGCAGCCGTTCGCGCTGCCCAAACGCACGGCGAGTTCGTCCGACCAGCAAGAGAATGCGGCACCCTCGGACGAGGCGCCGCTCGACCCCACGGGCAAGGCCGAAAAGGAAGCCTACCGGCCCACCCCGCCGCAGTAAAGCCACGCTATCCCATGCAGCAGACAACTCCGGTAAACTGAAGATTGGAAACTGAGATGCAACGTCAGGGGGGCCATTGACGACGCGCCAATCAACAGGCGAACGCTCGCGCAGATCGCCGGGCCGGCAGAGCGCAGCCGCCGCTGAGCGTGCCAACGACCCCGCGACGGCGGGTTTGGCGTCATCCAACCCCATCGGCGATCCAGACGAAAGCTTTTTCGGCTACACGTTCACGGACCGCGGCCTGCTGACGCTGGCGCTGACGCACAGCTCGCTGGCCTACGAGAGCAATCCCGAGGGTGCGCACGACCCCGGAAACGACAACGAGCGGCTGGAGTTCCTGGGCGACGCGGTGCTGGGGCTGGTGGTCGCCGAGGCGCTCTACCGGCGGCTTCCCGCGCTGCGCGAGGGCGATCTGACGCGGCTGCGCGCCTCGCTGGTCAGCAGCCGCCATCTGGCGCAGGTGGCGCAGCGCATGCAGCTCGGCCCCATGCTTCTGCTGGGGCGCGGAGAGGCGCATAGCGGAGGCCAACGAAAGCCCGCCCTGCTGGCCAACGCTCTGGAGGCCGTCATCGCCGCGCTATATCTGGACGGAGGGCTGGACGCAGCGCGCGAGTTCATCCATCGCCACATCATCGAGCCGGCGGAAGCGAGCCTCGTCGGCGTGCTGCACTCCAGCGAACCATTTTCGGGCGCGGTTGGCGACTACAAGTCCGCCCTGCAGGAGCGGCTACAGGCCGCGGGCCACGAACAGCCGCAGTACGTGCTGGCCGCGCAGTCCGGTCCCGACCACCAGAAGCGCTTCCGCATCGAGGTGCGCGTCGCGGGCGCCGACGGCGTTCCTCTTACCCTGGCCAGCGCCGACGGCACCACCAAAAAGCAGGCCCAGCAGGAGGCCGCGCGCCTGGCCTTCGCCAGCCTCACCTCCTCCGCGCAATCGGACGAGATACCGAAGGCGCAGTCCGGCGCGCAATCCAGTGAAAGATCGAAGGCGAAAGCGGCTCCCGCGCCCGCCGCCGAGACCGCGCAAGCGAAGGCCGCGCGATGAGTCTCGCGCACGAACCTCCGGAAGCCACAATTCACCACCACAGCCTGCTTCATGCCTTCCAATCGCTGCTCTATATCCTGGTAGTCGCGCTGTTTATTATTACGTTCATCGCGCAGCCCTTTCGCATTCCCTCTGCGTCGATGGAGCCCACGCTGCTGGTCGGCGACTTTCTGCTGGTCAACAAGGAAGTCTCCACCGGCCGCTTCCCTGCCCTCGCATCCATTGTCCCGATTCAGCGCGGAGACGTGATCGTTTTTCACTACCCCGTCGATCCCACCAAGCATCTGGTCAAGCGCGTCATCGGTCTGCCGGGCGACCGAGTCCGCCTGCGCGATGGCCGCGTCTGGATCGACGGACACGCGCTGAGCGAACCTTATGCCGTCTATCGCCCATCGGCCACGGACAGCTACCGCGACGACTTCCCGCGCATGGACCACGCCGATCCAGCAGTCGATTCGCGCTGGTGGGTGCGGATGCACTCGCTGGTCAGGAATGGCGAGCTGACCATTCCGCCCGACAGCTACTTCGTGCTGGGCGACAACCGCAACAACAGCGAAGACAGCCGCTACTGGGGACTCGTCCCACGCGCAGCCATCGTCGGCAAGCCATTCCTCATCTACTTCTCGTTGAAAGAACCAGCCGTCTCACTCACGAACCTTGCCCGCTGGGAGCGAACCCTTCGCATCGTTCGATGAGCGGAATTGTGGGATGAGGCTAAAGCAACTCCATCTGTTCTTCCTGAGTAGCCGCTTTTTGTGCCGCCTTCACCACCTCAAGACTCATGGGAATGTCCAGCCGATTGCCGTCCTCTACAATAGATTTGATCGTTACGATGCTGATCCGGTCATAACTTCGTCCCATGGTCTCGTGCTTGTACTGACCCGCAGCTTTCGCCTCGCTGACCATCGGCCCACTCGGTTCTTCGAGCGTGATCAAGACAGCCAGCGCGGCAGTCTCCCGTCCCATGTCTCCCCTTAGGGTGGCGACATCACCACGTTTCACACCGCCGGATTTCACTTGGAAGATTATCTTCGCGTTATCGCTCTTCCCCGTCATGAAGTAGCCAACCGCATCTATACCAGCGTCGGCACCCTTCTTCTCGTTGATAACAGCTCTGTTGTTGGTGTATGTGAGGACTGCCCATTTCTCGAACTCCTTACGCAGCCGGTCGTCCTTCTTGTGGGCTAGGGCATCGGCCGATTCCATATCTCGTGGAATGCCATCAATATGAACCTTGTCTACCGTATCCTTCCCAAAGGCGAATTCAAGACGCCGCAGAATCAGAGAAATCGATTGGTACGTAATATCCATTCCGATCCAATTACGATTCAGACGTTGGGCCACAGAAATTGTGGTACCGCAACCACAATACGCATCTAGTACCAAATCGCCCTCGTTACTGGACGCTTCAATAATGCGCTCCAAGAGAGCTTCAGGTTTTTGCGTTGGATAGCCAAGTCTCTCTGGTGATACCTGATTGATTGGCGATATATTCCAGAAATCTACTTGGGACTTTCCGGATTTCATATAATATCTCTGCACTAACTCGGGATGCGAGATCTCCCATTCCTGGCTTACATCGCGATGGCCTTTGATCGGGCTGTCTTTAAGAAAGCGCCCTATGAGACGGTATCTTCCCTTCTCATCCTCATACCGAAACTTGGCTTTCCCCTTATCGGTCCACTCGCTTAGTACTGCGTCGAAATTAAAGGTATAGTCAGTCTTCTTTGAATAGAAAAGGAGGGTATCATGTCGACGTCCGTACGCCTTCTTTGATACGCGCCCTCCTATTTCATAGCACCATACGATCTCATTTATAAAGTTTCCTCCCTGCGAGCAAAAGACAGCATCCAAAACCAACTTCAAATAGTGGCTAGAAGTTGGATCACAATGGAGGTAAAAAGTGCCCGTATTCTTCAGCACCCGTTGGATTTCGGTTACCCGAAGCGCCATACTTATCAGGTAAGCAAGCAGTGTGCCCTCGCCTAGAACTTCGTGAAGCCCTTTAATCAACGCGACCAACTGCGGACGAAATCGACCTGTGTCATTCGCCAGTATCTCGACGTATCCGCCGATAGCCAGATCATCCCAAGTCCATGTATCCATGAATGCTTGGGCCTGAGCGCGATCTTCGCCGCCAACGTTGTTGTAAATCTGGTTGTAGTTCCGTTTTGAGTTAAAGGGAGGGTCGATGTAGCAAAGATCAACAGTCTCGTCCTTGATCTTCTTCCTGAGAATGTCGAGATTGTCGCCATAGAATAGTTTATTCATGGTCTTTTCGCACGCTTCTTTCGCGCTGTTTTAAGCTCCGACCGGCTCGGCCACTGGGACGCGCACCGGGGTCAGCCAGCCGTAGCGGTCGGGCTTGATGCCGTTGACGATGGCGAAGAACTCGTCGTGGATGGCCGTGGTGACCGGGCCCATCGTGCCATCGCCCACCATGATCTTGTCCACCGAGCGCAGGTGCGTCACCTCGGCGGCGGTGCCGCTGAAGAACGCCTCGTCGCAGATGTAGACCATCTCGCGCGGCAGCGGCAGCTCGACGACGGGAATGCCCAGCGCCTTGGCGATGGTCAGCACGGAGGTGCGCGTAATTCCGCACAGCACGGAGTTGGCCAGCGGCGTGGTGTAGAGAATGCCATCGCGCACCAGGAAGAGGTTCTCGCCCGAACCCTCCGAGAGATAGCCGTTCACATCCAGCGCGATCCCCTCCGAGTAGCCGTTGATCTCCGCCTCCATGCGGATCAGTTGCGAGTTCATGTAGTTTGCGCCCGCCTTGGCCAGCGACGGCATGGTGTTGGGCGCCAGGCGGTTCCAACTGGAGATGCAGACATCCGCGCCATCGTTGCCGGAGACGTACTTGCCCCAGGGATAGTTCGCGATATACACCTCCACGGGAGAGTTCAGCGGGTTCACGCCAACCTCGCCGTAGCCGCGGAAGGCGATGGGCCGGATGTAGCATGGCGCCACGCCATTGGCCTCGACAACGTCCACTGTCGCGGCGCACAGCTCATCGTGCGTATAGCCCAGCGGCATACGGTAGATCTTCGCCGAGTCCAGCCACCGGCGCATGTGGTCCTGCAGGCGAAAGATGGCCGCGCCATTCGGCTGCGTATAACAGCGTATCCCCTCAAAGACCGAAGACCCATAGTGGATCACATGCGACATCACATGGATCTGCGCCTTCTCCCATGCAATGAGCTGCCCGTTGTGCCAGATATTCTTCGTCGTCTCAAACGCCATTTCTTCTCCTTCACCCTGCGAATCCAGGATTTCAGCCGTCAATCCCCAATGGATAAACAATTATACGGCGTGCATTCCTGCCTCGAATAAAATCAACGGTGCGACAATAGTTCTGTGACGTTCGATCCACATCTCGTCAGCCTGTACGGATTGCAGCACTCGGCGTATGTGCGCTTCAGTGTGCTGGCGCTCAGCTCCATCTTTTTTCTGGTTGATCCGTTCGCCGCGCTGCCCACGTTTCTGGCCATCACCGAAGGTTCGGACGCCGTGCGCCGCCGCCGCATTGCGCGCAAGGGAGCGCTGACCACGCTGATTGTTCTGGCGGCATTCGCGTTCGCGGGCGAGGCCATCTTCCGCGTCCTGGGCATCACGCTGCCCGCGTTCGAGATTGCAGGCGGAGTCATTCTCATGCTCATTGGCCTGGACATGCTTCAGGCCCGCCGCTCGGCCACGCAGGAGGTGGTGGGCGACACCGAGGCCGCCGCGCAGAAGGAGGACGCCGGAATCGTTCCCCTCGGCGTGCCCATGCTGGCCGGCCCCGGAGCCATCACCTCCGTGATGGTGCTGGTGGGACAGGCGCAGACGCGCTGGCAGATGATTGCCATCCTGATCTCCATCGCCATTACCGCGACCGCCTGCTATCTGATCCTGGGCCACTCGAACAGAGTCGTCCGCCTGCTGGGCGCAACGGGAATCCGCATCCTGGTGCGCGTCATGGGCCTGCTGCTGGTGGCGCTGGCCGCGCAGTACTTCGTCAACGGCCTCGCCGACCTCGGCGTCATCGCCCACCCCATCGAGTAGGGCCTTCTTTATCTTTCTGGACCGATCGGGTTTCTGTACCGATCGGGAATACCGCGCCGTCGCGTCTGGTGGTAGATTGGAATCGCGGCGCGCGCAGTCGGTCCCTCGCAGTTCCGGTTACGCCGCAAGACCGTCCGCTGCCTGCTATTGCGGCAACGACACGCTGCTGATGAAGTCACCAGAGGCCTCCCAGGGCAACCGCAGAGAACACCCTGGAAGTTCCTGATTTTCTTCTGGACCGGCAGAAATCCACCCCTTCTCTGCATTGACTTACCCGGCTGACCGGCTGCATCCAGGCAGGATGCGGCCAGGCCCAGGGCCCATGCCATGCACGAACGCGGTCCAGCAGAGATTTGTCGAGGGACGCAGATGCCGCGAGCAAGGCGCTGGGCTGTGTGGTGCTGGCTGGGAATCTGCCTGGCAATTCTGTGGGAGCCCCGACCCATCGGCGCATTCGCACAGCAGACTGGTGTGGGCAATAACGAAGCGGCGGCAGGGCCGCGCGCCAGTCCGGTGGCCATTGCACATTCCCAGACTTCCTTGAATGCCGCGTGGCAGGCAGTGGGGCCGGCCCAGATCGCCAGCCAGAGCTACGGCAATGTGACGGGTCGCGTGACCGCGATTGCAATCGACCCGGCGGATGCGAGCGGCAACACGGTCTATCTCGGAACGACCGGCGGCGGAGTGTGGAAGTCCATCAATGCGGCTGGCGCGGCGACTTTTACGCCGCTCACCGACACACTTCCCGTCTTCAGCGCGAATGCGGGAACGGCGGCGATTCCGTCGTTGAGCATTGGCGCGCTGAGCATGAGCAAGGCAAGCGGGACCGACGTTCTGCTGGCCGGAACGGGCGACCCCAACGATGCGCTGGACTCGTACTACGGCGAAGGGATTCTGCGCTCGGCCGACGGAGGCAACACCTGGGCGCTGATCCAGCAGTCGAGCGATTCCCCGGCTGCAAATCATTCCTTCGTTGGCCTCAGCGTGGCCGGATTCGCGTGGAACAGCAGTACACCGACGACGGTGGTTGCGGCGCTCTCGCAGTCCGCCGAAGGCACATTGGTGAATGCGCCAGACACAATCTACAGCGTTATGGGGCTCTACTACTCACTCGACGCAGGCGTCACGTGGCAGATGGCGATCATCGAAGACGGCACAGGCCAGTATGTGCAGCGAGCTGCGACGGCAATCTATCCCGGCAACGCCGTGACCGCCGTGGTGTGGAACCCGGTGCGACAGATGTTCTACGCGGCGGTGCGCTATCACGGCTACTACCAGTCGCCCGATGGCATCGTCTGGACGCGCCTGACCAACCAGCCGGGCACAGGTTTGACGATGACAGCGTGCCCTACCGATCCGAATGGAGTCGGCAGCGCGTACTGCCCCATCTTTCGCGGCGCGCTGGCGGTGCAGCCAACCACCGGAGACACATTCGCGCTCACCGTGGACATTAACAATCTCGATCAGGGCCTCTATCAGGATGCGTGCGCGCTCACGGGATCGAGCTGCAAAATCACATCAGTTGCATTCGCCAATAAGTTGACCTCGACGCCGCTGGAGGTTGGCAGCGGATCGACGGCTATCGCGCAGGCGGACTACAACCTCTCGCTCGCGGCCGTGGCAACAGGCGCCGGCACGAGCCTCGACACGCTGCTGTTTGCCGGCACGGTGGACCTCTATCGCTGCTCGATTGCAGCCGGATGCACGCTGCGTAATACAACCAACGCAACCAATGGATGCGCGGCCCCGGCGATGGTCTCCCCGGCGCAGCACGCGATTGCCACGCTGGCCGGGGCTGGCACGGGTGGCACGCTACCGCTGATTTATGTGGGCAACGACGGCGGCCTCTGGCGCTCGCTCGATGGCGTGAACCAGCAGCAGACGCCCTGCTCGACGGACGACGCAACCCACTTCCAGGACCTGAACTCCGGCCTCGGCTCGCTGGCCGAGGTCGTCAGCTTCGCACAGAATCCCACCGATCCGGCAACGCTGCTGGCGGCCCTTGGCGCAAACGGAACAGCCGCCACTGGCGCTGCAACCGCCGCGACAGCCTGGCCGCAGATCGCCACAGGCGAGGGCGGAACGGTTGCCATTGATCCATCCAACCCGCAGAACTGGTATGTCTCCACCAATGCGGGCGTCAGCATCCGCACCTGCGGCAATGGAAATACATGCGCGGCGGCGAACTATTCCGGCTCGCCCACCATCGGCACCACGCAGGTGGCGAACGACGCGTCGCTGATCGCCCCGCCGTTCCTGCTCGATCCAGCGCAGCCCAGCGATGTTCTGATCGGCACATGCCGCGTGTGGCGCGGGCTGGCCGATAGCACCGCTGCTTGGCCGGGATCGAACAACATCAGTCCCGCGTTTGACGGATCGCATAACATCGCCTGCGGCGCGACCAACGCAATGGTGCGATCGCTTGCCGCGGGCGGCCCTGCGAGCGGGGTTACTACAGCGCAGAACGCCGGCTCAACCGTGCTCTACGCCGGGATGGCAGGATCGTTCGATGGCGGAGCGAGCTTCGGCGGCCACATCTTCGCCAACTACGCCGCCGGAACCGCGAGCAGCAGCAGCGTCTGGACGGACATCGCCAAGTCCACGGTCAGCAACGCTTCAGGCACAGCCTTCAATCCCGGCGGCTTCGACATCTCATCCGTCGTCGCCGACCCGCACGACGCAACCGGAATGACGGTCTACGCAACCGTGATGGGCTTTGCCGGCAACGGCGTCAACGCAGCGCACGTCTACCGCTCCACAACCGGCGGCGCGAGCTGGACCAACATCAGCAACAACCTGCCCAACGCTCCCGCAAACAGCCTGCTGGTCGATCCCAACGACGCCAACACGCTTTACGTTGCCATGGACACCGGCATCTACGCCACCACGCAGGTGACGACCTGCGCAACCGCGTCATCAAGCTGCTGGAGCGTCTACGGCATCGGCCTGCCCAACGCGCCGGTGGTCGCGCTACAGGCTTCCGCGGGCATTGCCACCGGCGATGGACGCATCGGCGAGCTGCGCGCCGCAACCTACGGGCGCGGCATCTGGCAGATTCCGTTGCTCACCGCTGCAAGTCCGGCTGCACCCGCGATGACGCTCAATCCAACCAGCCTGACCTTCGCTGCGCAGGCGGTTGCAACGGCCAGCGCGCCGCAGAGCATCACTGTGACGAACTCCGGTAACGCATCGCTGACCATCACGCAGATCGCAGCACCAGCCAACTTTACCGAGACCGACAACTGCGCGGCACTGTCGCCCATCGCCGTTGGATCGGGCTGCACCGTGCAGGTCGAGTTCCTGCCAACGGCAACAGGTCCGCTCACCGGCACACTGACCATCTACGGCAACGTCGCGGGCGGACAGGCGACCGCAGGGCTCACCGGCGTCGGCACAACCGCGGCGACAATCGTTCTCGACCCGATCACGCTGAGCTTCGCTTCCACCAACGTCGGCGCAACCAGCGCACAGCAGTTTATTACGATTTCCAACACCGGCGGCGGTTCGGCCACGCTGCAATCTCCATTGGTAACGGGAGACTTCATTCTCTCGGCGAACACATGCACCTCATCGCTGGCGTCCAACGTCGGATGCACCGTCGGCATCGAGTTCCAGCCGACAGCCTCCGGAACGCGCACTGGCAGCTTCAGCATTACCGACAGCGTGGGCACGCAGACCGCATCGCTCACTGGCGTGGGCGTTCTTCCGGCGACGGATTCACTGACGCCGCTCGCGCTCGCCTTCGCCGCGCAGCAGTTGAACACGACCAGCGCAACCCAGCAGGTGACGCTCACCAACGCCGGCGACACCTCCCTGCTGCTGATTGCGGCGCAGATCACAAGCGGCGACTTCACCATCGTCAATAGCTGCGGCAACTCGCTCGCCGGCCACGCCTCGTGCTCTCTGCTGGTCGCCTATGTGCCCAAGAGCGTCGGCGCGGAAACCGGCGTGCTGACCGTCTCGGACCAGTACCGCAGCCAGACCGTGGCGTTGAGCGGGACCGGCGTCGCGCCTCCCGGCGTGTCGCTATCGCCCTACTCGACGATTGCATTCGCGGCCACAGGCGTAGGCATGACTGCGACGCCGCAGAGCGTGACGCTGACCAACAACGGCGGGCTTCCGCTCGCAATCCAGAGCATCGCCGTCACCGGCGATTTTGCAATCGTTGCAGGCAGCAATACCTGCGGAACGACTCTTGCCGTAAATGCGGCATGTACGCTGCAACTTGTTTTTGCGCCAACCGCGTCCGCCGCGCGCACGGGCACATTCACCGTCACCGACAACGCAGCGTCTTCGCCGCAGAGCCTTCAGTTGACCGGCACTGGCGTCGACTTCACACTGAACGCGAACGGAAGCACCACGGCGACAATCTCCGCCGGCTCCGAGGCGGTGTACCCGCTGCTTCTCTCCTCGGCGGCAGGCGTGCCGGGAACCGTCGCCTTTACCTGTGCGTCGATACCGGCCCATGCAACGTGCCTGGTGAACCCGGCGACGTCAGCTTTGGGCGCGACGTCGACGATCACCGTCACGGTTGCAACCAGCGTGGCCGGCGCGGAGCTGCGTTGGCCGCTGCTTCCGGGCAAGCAGCATCTGAGCTGGCTTGCAACTCTGCTACCTCTGGGGCTGCTTGGATTGGGACGGCGTCGCGCACGGCGTCTGCGCGCGCTGGCAATGCTCTGCTGCGTCCTGCTGATTGCAGGATGCACAGTTTCGCGTCTGATTCCGTCGAGCAGTTCAAGCAGCGGTGGAACAACCGCGGCCCCAACGCCGAGCGGGACCTATAACATTGTCGTCTCCGGGACCAGCGTGGGCCTTACACGCAGCATAAATCTGACCCTCATCGTGCAGTAGCCGCGGGGACTACATCGCGTGCCACACCATGTCCACGCGCACGGGAATCGCGTTCTTGATGGGAATGGTGAGAAATGAGGGCGGATCGATCTTGAAGTCGCTCACCGTCGACGGCACAACGCCGGTGATGTGGTGCGCCGCGCCATTGATCGTCTGCTGGAAGATCACATGCGAGTAGTGCGCGGTATTGCCCGCGAAATTAACTTCAAGATCGCAGTCCAGCGTCGGCGAGTTCAGGGCCGCCTGCGCCAGTCGGAACCGCACGCTGACAATGGGAAACTGCGCGCCGCGCGTCGTCTGGATCATGTGCAGATCGCGGTTGCTGTCGCCGGAGTCGAAGGATTTGACCGGCGCGGCAACCAGAAAATCGCACTGTCCCGCGTGGCAGACGCCCTTGCCCAGTGCGGCGTGGCTGGTTCCATCCACCTCATGCATCGGGTGCGACATGTGATAGGTCAGTGTGGATTGATCGAGCTTCCACGTCTGGTCGGGCACTGGCGTCTGCGAGTTGAGAAGCGTGTACGCAGACAGCGTGAGCAACAGAATTGCGAGCAGAGAAAGTTTTTTCATGGTTCCCCTAGAACTTGAGATGGATCGGCCACGAGACCGCGATGATCGCCGCGCCGTAGCTCGCTGCCGTGGCTACAGCGACTCCGCTGTGCGCCGAGGCGATGCCGTGGACCTTCTGTCCGCTGGCGATCTGGTTGTAAGCCATTGCGCCCAGGATCGGCGTCAGCACCATTCCTGGCGCGTGAATGTAGATCAGGTACTTATGCCACTTGACGCCGCCGCGCGCGGGCTCATGCGAGACCCTGGGTGCGCGGATCGCGTACGATGCCGTCGCCGCGTACATCGCCACCGCGGTCGCGCCCAGCGCAATGTGGATGTCGCGCGCGGTCGTATCGCTGTAATCCCCCTTCGAAGGCGGTGCGCCAACCGAACTGATGCACGCTGCCGCAACCGGGATCACCGTGATCAGTCCCAGCCGCTGATGTACCTTCAGCATGTGTGTCCGCCGGTCGAAGATCGCCTGCCGCGCCGCGCTGCCCTCAGTCTCCGCCGGTGTAAGCCCAAGGTCGCCCAGCGACGGTCCGCTGGAAGGTGGCTGGTTCAGCGAGGAGGCCTGAAAGGAGCTGCTGCTCGATATCGGCTCGCCGCGGTCTAGCGCCGATCCCGCCGCGGCCGCCGGTACCGGAGCATCAGGCAACGCCAGCGCATCCGCCTTCGCCGCTGCCACCTCGGTTCCCTGCTGCCCGCTTGCCTGTTGCACGATTGCCGGTTGCACGCTCGCCTGTTGCGTGGTCGCCAGTTGCTCGCTCGTCTGCGCCATAAGGCGTCCACTCGCGCCGCAAAGAACAACAAGGCATACACCGCAAATCTTTACTCTGGCCCAGCCCGTCCAAAGGCGCCCAGGAATCTCCATGCAACCCTCCATTCCATCTGCCGCAGATTCCTGTCACTCGATCTCTGCTCAGTTGACTTGTATTGGATGTTCGTTTGCTCTACCCGGTTGTTTTCTTATTTTCCTCCGCGCCGCCCGCAGCCTTCGCGTCGGGCGAGTTCTTGCGGATGCGCTTCAACACCTGGGCCAGCGTTGTCTCGTTCATCGCCTGCACGCCGTCCGCGCTGGCCCGTCTCAGCAGCCCGGAAATGGCCGGCACATCGGCTGCCAGCCACTCGCCCTCGCTGGCGGCGTAGATCTCGCCCAGTCCAATCTGTTTTGTCGGCAGCTTCAGCTTCGCTCCGCCGTTCGGCCCCTTACGCTGCTCGATCAGTCCCCTCTTGTGCAGTTGCAGAAAACAGCGGCGCACCATCACCGCGCTCTCCGCCAGCTTTTTCGCAATCTCAGCCGAGGTCTGCATCGTACCCTCTTCCGCGGCAGCCAGCACCATCAAAATCCGTAGACTGAGTCCGAAACGACCGTTCTTTGCCATGCACAGCAAACTAACACACCCAGGGTCAACCCGACTAGAGCGGTTTCACCGCAACTGTTATCGCGCGAGAATTATTAAAGTGGTTTTTCTTGAAGAAAAACCACGCAAACGTTCTTCGCTCCTGTAAAGACCTACGGTGAAACCGCTCTACCGGCGAAATCATCGCCACGCGCAATCACAAAGATTCAAGCGCAATCGGGCCGCATCTCGCGTCTGCGCCGGCCCACGCCCGCCCGCTGCGAACCGTTCCCTCAACGTGCTAGCCTTCAGATGTGAATATTCTCTTTGTAGGGGACATCTTTGGCTCGGCCGGCCGCCACATCGTCCGCGAACATCTGCCGCACGTCATGGAGACCAACGAGGTCGATCTGCTGGTCATCAACGGCGAGAACGCCGCCGGCGGATTCGGCATTACGCCCTCCATCGCAGAGGAGATCTTCGACCTCGGCGCGCACGTCATCACCACTGGCAACCACATCTGGGACAAGAAAGAGATCTTCGAGTACATGGCCGTCCCCGCCGACTCGCATGGGCGCGGACGGCGCGTGCTGCGGCCCGCGAACTACGCAGTCGGCACGCCCGGCTTCGGCGTGTATGAGGGCGAACTGCCCACCGGCCAGGCCTACGCCGTACTCAACCTGCAAGGGCGCGTCTTCATGTCCAGTTGCGACGACCCCTTCCGCATGGCGGGCGAGATGCTATCGAAGATCAAGGCCAAGGTGATCCTGCTCGACTTCCATGGCGAGGCCACGTCGGAAAAGGTCGCCCTGGGCTGGTATCTCGATGGCCGCGTCACCGCCGTCCTGGGCACACACACCCACATCCCCACCGCCGACGAGCGCCTGCTCCACAACGGCACCGCCTACCAGACCGACGTTGGCATGTGCGGGTCGTTTGATTCCGTGATCGGCGTGGAGCGGGAGATGGTGCTGCATCGCTTCCTCACCGGAATGCCGGGCAAGTTCGAGGCCGCCAAGGGCAACCCCAAGATGTGCGCAACGCTCGTAGAGTGCAACGGCGGGACTGGACGCGCAACCGCAATCCGCCGCATCTTCCTCGGCGAATAACTCAGAGGACATCTACGGATCAACACCGATAAGAACGAGGGCTACGGATCATGAAGAAAACCAGGCTCAGCCGACGCGCATTCCTTGAGACAGCCGCAGCCGCAACCCTCGCCGCACAAGTAAAGTTCACCAGCGCGCAGAGCGCAACCAGGCCGCACACCGACGCATGGCCGGAGAACGGCGCGCTGATTCCCGACGAGGGCTGGCGGCTGTGGGTCGATAAGAAGGCCGAGTGGAAGCAGGATTCGATCTTTCTGCCTGAGGATGTATCGCAAGGTTCGGATGGAATAGTGCGAGGCAAGGGCGAGCCGCTACAGGTGAATGCGCCGACCGGCGGATGGTCCGTGCTGAACGATGCGGCGGGAATCGCCGTCACGCTGCCCGGCACCGTCGAGCAGCACTTCTGGGGCAAGTTCGGAGTGGGCGAAGAGGTCAAGCCGCGCTCCTACACGCCGGACGAGTACAGCTACGCCGACAACGATCCGATCCCGCAGAACGGTGCGTTCTACGGCGTCTCGTGGTGGAGTCGCAAGATCGAAATCCCCGTGTCAATGGCGGGCAAACGCATCTTCCTACATATTCGCGGAGCGCGCCTGCGCGCCGAGGTCTACCTCAACCAGAAGCTGGTCGGCTACTCCATCATGGAGGAGCTGCCCTTCGAGGCCGACCTCACCGCCGCCGCCAATCCCGGCGGAGAGAATCTGCTCGCCATCCGCATCACCAACCCCTTCGGCCGCTACGACTGGGTCGACGGCCTCAACGCGCAGTGGGGCGCGGTCAAGCTCTACCGCTCCCACGGCTTCGGCGGGCTGGATCGCGGCATCACAATCTCCGCGATTGAAAAAGATAGAGCACGGATCGTTGAAGCCTGGGTGTTCAACTCTCCTAACCCTCAGACGATAGAAGTTCATGTAAAGCTTCTCAAACCGCCGACGGTTGAACATAAATCATTGTCACCTCAAACTAGTGAGTCGGTATGTCCTGCTAACGCAGATTGTGATCCGGATATAAGCGGAGAGCCGTTAATTTCTTTGAAAGTTGTAGATCCGAGTAACGGTGCAGAATTACCTGTGAAGGTGGAACGGCCGTGTCGGAGCGGGGAAGGCGGCGAGGATGAGGACATCACCACGCTGCACTGCGAGACCGCGAAACTATGGGAACTAGCAGCGCCAAAGCTCTATCACCTCCGGCTGGGTTATGGTCCGTTGGGCAAGCCTGAGGAAACTGATGTTCGTACTATTGCGTTTGGGTTTAGGAGCTTTGCGCCGGAGGGATTGGGGACGAATGCGCTGTTTCGGCTGAATGGGCGACGCACGAAGATTTATACCGCGATTTCCTGGGGATACTGGGGGATCAACGGCATGTGGCCGACGCCGGAGCTGGCGGAAAAAGAGGTGACGCAGGCCAAAAAGCTGAACCTGAACTGCCTCAACTTCCATCGCAACCTCGCCAAGGAAGACGTTCTGCGCGCGCACGACCGCCTGGGACTGTTGCGCTACATGGAACCCGGCGCGGGCAAGATGGCCATCGGCAAGCTGCCCTCGGGCGCGCAGGCCAACGCGCCATCGATTGTGATGGAGAAGCCGACCGACGCCGCCGACAAATTCGCCCAGCGATATATGTTCACCAAGTGCGTGGAGATGGTCAAGGCCTTTCGCTCACACCCGTCGGTCATCGAGTACTGCCTGCAGAACGAGATCGGCGCGGACCTGAAGAATCCCGACACCATCGCCATCCTTGAAGCCATGCGCGCCGAAGACCCCAGCCGATGCATCGTGCTGAACGACGGCTTTGTCGCGCCTCCACGCAGCGCCGCGCAGGCCTGGTTCGCGCCGTGGGACGCCAAGCTGCACCGCAGCGACGAAGAGCCGTGGGGCGGCTGGTGGAACCAGCATCAGGGCGCGGGCGATCAGTGGTACGACGAGTTCTATAAATCCCCCGCCGACTTCACCTACAAGTCGCCCGTGCGCAAGGCCATCAGCGAGTTCGGCGAGATGGAGGGCTGCGCCACGCCCGACAACCACTCGCTGATGCTGCACGAATTGGCCGATCCGCGCGGGACCGGCATCGGCAATCAGCCGCCAAACCAGAGCTACGACCTGCGCGACCACCAGGAGATTCTTGCCGCGTATGACAAGTTCCTCGACAAGTGGAAGTTCCGCAGCGCGTTTCCGGCAACCGAGCAACTTTGGCTTTCGCTGGGGAAGAAGTGCTACGACACCTGGCAGAACTACTTGGAGAACGCGCGCATCAGCGACGATCTCGACTTCTGCGCCATCTCCGGCTGGGAGTCGACCGCGATTGAGAACCACTCCGGCATCGTCGACAACCTGCGCAACTTCAAGAGCGACCCCGCGCCCATCACCGGTACGCTGATGCCCGTGCGCCCCGTCGCCAAGCAGCGCGCCATGTGCATTGCGCTGGACGAGACCGCAACCTTCGACCTCTTCCTGCTCAACGATACGTCGAAGCCCGTCAGCGGAACGCTCACCTTCAGCATCGTCACGCCCTTGGGCAAGCGTGTCGATCTCGGCGAATTCCCTGCCCCCGCACAGACGCCCGACGTCTTCTCTTACCTCATCAAAGAAGCCTTCACCACGCCGCCGCTCACCGAGGTCGGCATGTACCGCTTCAAGTTCGCGATCAGCTCCGCGCCGCTGGCCACGCAGATCAAGGAGATCTGGGTCGCAGCTCAACCTTGCAGTTGCACCGCCGAGCCGCCGCTGAAGGTTGGCGTCTCCGGCATCTCATCCACTCTTCGCAAGCAGCTCGATCGGCTCGGCTCCCCATTTATCCTGCACGATTTTCAACCGGGCGAAAGGTACGACGCAATTATCTCCTCGGGCCTAGTGGCCGGTGCATCTGCCAAGCAGAGCGCGGGCGATACGACGGGGCTCGAAGAGCAACCGACCAATCCGATGGAGGCGGTGCAGACCACCAAACAGGTAGGCGTGCTGGCCGATGGGATTCTCGACGCGGTGCGCGCTGGCACGCCGCTGCTGGCGATCCCGCAGGTTGACTCACTCTCCGAGGGGGTGGCCAAGCAGCTCGCCGCCGCCGGAGCCTTCGCCTACAACGGCACGGTCGGCGACTTCCGCGCGCCGTGGATGGGCAACTGGTATTTTGTGCGCAGACACGCGATCTACGAAGGTCTGCCTGTCGATCAGGCGATGGGGATTCACTATCAGGCGCGTAGCCGTGAATCGAATGGGCTGCTCGTCGAACGCGCACCGAATGGTGCCGAGGTCGAGATCGTTGCGGCGTACTCGCGCGATCACGACCGCAACGTCGGCGCGGGAACATTTACCACCAAGCTGGGCGCGGGCAAGCTCCTCTACCATCGCGTGCCGGAGATGCACCCAGTCCTACAGGCCCGCTTCCTCGCCAACGCCCTCGGCTGGCTCACCAGCTAGCCGCTCTCTCTCCCTTGCAGCAACGCAGAAGAGGCAGCCATCCATGGCTGCCTCTTCTGTTGCTGCGTCTTTCGTCTCAGTCTACTTGTGCTTGTGGGCGGCCGGTGCGGCGTGGTGTGCCGGAGCCGCGGGCTTGGCCGGCTTGGCCAGAATCACATTGCCATCCTTCATGATGATCTGGATGGGGTTGGCGGTGAAGGAGTCGTAGGTCCCTGTAAGGGTGACGGTCTTGCCGACGGCGGTGGCCGCGGCGATTGCATTTGCCTTCGTCTTGGCGTCCGCGACTGCCTTGTTGTACTCGGCCAGTTTGGTCTTGTAGGCGGCCTTCTGGGCAACCGTTGCCTTGGCTGAGGGTTCCTCCGGCTGCTCGATCGTCTCCGGTGGCGCCATATTGAAGGTAAAGTCGGCTGTATTGGCGTGCATGGCGTCGTCGGTCACGGCGACCTTCAGCACCGTCGGCGACGATACGATGACGAGCGCGCCCGGGATCTGCACCGATTTGCCCTTGATCGTGTCCCACACCTTGGCAGCGTCGTCCGCGGAGCCAAACTGGAAGACCATCTCCTTGTCGGCGATGGCAAGCGTAGCCAGGTCGGACGTGGTGAGAATAATGTTGTGGATCTTTTCCGCCGGGGTCAGCCCGGGCTTGATCGATGCGAAGAGCCCCGCGGGAGGGTTCAGATTAGCCGTGGCGGCGGCCACGATTGCATCGTAGCCATCCTCTCCGTCGTGATACTTCTTGTAGCAGTATTTGGCGTAGGGAGACATCTGGGGCTTAACAGCGTCCGGCGCGTAGGCCACGGCGCGGCTGGCGTAAAAGGAGCAGCTAAGATAGTCGGGCGGCGTGGACAGCGAGTAGGCCTCTCCCAGGTAATAGGTGTCCAGCAGGACCGATCCCGGCTGTTGCGTGGCGGCCAAGGGGAGCGATGCCAGTTCCTTCTTGAAGGCGTCGATGGCGGGCGCGTAGTCCTTCTTGTTGAAGGCCGCGTCGCCGATCACGTTGTAGAAGATGGGGAACGCAATGTCCTGAAGCTTCTTGAAGTCGGCGACGGGCACGGCAGCCGGCTTGGCCGCGGCCAGCCCCCTCTGTGCGTACCCGGCTGCCGCGTCCAACGCCGCCTGCTTGGCTGCCGGATCGGTCAGCGAGTCGGCGCTGCCCTTGCGGAAATAAACCTCGAACGTGAGCGCGCGCAGGTTCTCCGGATCGAGCGACAGCACGCGGTCGGCCGCGTCCAGTATTTTTGCCCCTGTCGTGTCGAATGCGCTGTACGTGGACATCAGCTCCACAAGCACGTCCTTCTTGACGCTCGAGTTCGGGTACCGGGTGAGGTAATCCTCAATGGCCGCGGCCTTGACCTGCGGATTGCTCTGGCTGATGGCATTGTTGTAGACCGTATATTCGGCATCGGGCATCTGCACAGGGGCCGCTTGCGCTCCCAGTTGAACGGGGGTCTGCGCGAACGCCGTAGTCAAACCCAATGCAAGTACGGCAGACGCCAGGAGAGAGGTTAAGACGACCTTCTTCATTCAAGACTCCTCAGTCATTTTTATAGTTGCCTGCCGCCCGGTGGTCCCGGAGGTCAAGATGGTTCTCAGCTTCGTGCGTGGAACCATTCTGCCCCTTTGCCGCAGGGACAGTTGCGACCCACTTGATGCTGATTATAGGAAACCCGCTCTCCCGTGGCAAGTTCCGGTGAAGAAAGCAACGGGCATTTTCCGTTGACAGACCGGCCCACTCCCCCTGTGGTAATGTTTTTATCGGAGACTCGCCCATGCATCCGCGCCGCTTCAAGATCAGCCCCGCCCTCCACACCCTGCTGGCGGTTTTTCTCTTTGCCGCCGCAATCGCCTCCGCACAAAAGCCGCCGCGGGTCCGTCCCGTCCAGATTGAAAACGGAAAGCTACAGGGCGTTCTCACCGCCGACCTCAAGGTCATCGCCTACAAGGGCGTTCCCTACGCCGCGCCTCCGGTGGGCGATCTGCGCTGGCGTCCGCCGCAGCCCGTGGCAAAGTGGAAACACATCCTTTTCGCCCGCGACTTCGGCCCCCACTGCATCCAGTCCGGCGGCTATCCCGACATGGTCTTCCACGACCCCGGCCCCAGCGAGGACTGCCTCACGCTCAACGTCTGGGCACCCGTCCCCTCCACCGCCAAGCCCGCGCCCAAGCACCCCGCGCTGCTGCCCGTCATGGTCTGGATCTACGGCGGCGGCTTCACCACCGGAGGCACATCGGAGAACCGTCAGGACGGCGAATTCCTCGCCCATCGCAGAGTCGTCGTCGTCAGCATGAACTACCGCCTGGGAATCTTCGGCTTCTTCGCCCACCCCGAGCTCGCCGCCGAATCCTCCAACAACGCCTCCGGCAACTACGGCCTCATGGACCAGACCGCGGCCATCGCCTGGGTGCGGCGCAACATCGCGGCCTTCGGTGGCGACCCCGCCAACATCACCCTCTTCGGCGAGTCCGCCGGCTCCTTCTCGGTCAGCGCGCAGATCGCATCCCCCATCGCCAAAGGACTTATCAGTAAAGCCATCGGCGAGAGCGGCGCGGCCTTCTACAGCGGTGGCCTCGGCTTCCAGCCGCGCCAGCAGGCTGAACTCGAAGACGCCGCCTGGGCCGAACGCGCCTTCGGCTCCAGCCGACTCTTCTATCTGCGCAGCCTCACCGCAGACGAGCTGCTGGAGAAGGCAACCGCGCACGCCACTCAACCACCGCGCTTCCAGCCCGTCATCGACGGCCTCTTCCTGCCCGACTCCCTTCCCCACATCTACGCCGCGGGCCAGCAGGCCCACATCCCCGTCCTCGGCGGATGGAACGCCAACGAGGGCCGCGCACCAGCCAGCACCACCGCCGCCAGCTTTACCGCCCAGGCGCAAAAAGAGTTCGGCGAAAATGCACCCGCCTTACTCGCCGTCTATCCCGCCTCCAGCGACGCCGAGGCTCTGCAATCCGCCAACGACTATGCGGGCGACCGCTTCATCGCATTCTCCACCTGGGCCTGGCTCGAAGCGCAGGTCCGCACCGGCGGCGCGCCCGTCTACCGCTACTTCCTCGACCTCGGCTCGCCCGGCGACCGCAACCACTCCGTCGCGCAGGGCGCATTCCACTCCGACGACATCGAGTACATCTTCGGCACGCTCGACTCGCGGCCCGAGATGGCCATCCGCCCCGAAGACCGCGCGCTCTCCGATCAGATGGGCCAGTACTGGACGAACTTCGCCCGCACCGGCGATCCCAACGGCCCCGGCCTTCCCCGCTGGCTCCCCTACAACGCCGCCGGCGGCTGGCAGGTGCTGCACCTCGACGCCGCGCCCGCCTCGCTGCCCGACGCGCTCCGCCCGCGCGACCTCTTCCTGGACAGCCAGTGGGGCCGCACCGCAGCCAAGTAAAACCGCAACTTCAACGTGATGCACAGAGTCTTCCGCTCTGGCCTTCAACTGGACTTTTTCGCCAGGATGGATATACTCGGCTGTATGAAACAGTTGATCTTGTCCGTCAGGCTCTCCGCCTGTTGTCGCTGTTGCGTCTAGCAACCTCCTCTCTGCGCGACAGAAGATCAACCTGCTTTCACCACTTCCATTGAGATAACTCACTGTGCCTTCCGCAAAGGCAGGCTCATTCTCGGTTCTCTCTGGTTCCCGTTGAATCGGGATCGTTCTGTCGCATGGTCACTCCTCTAAATATCCATCCAGATTGATAAGGAGAAATACTGTATGAAAACCTCTGTTCGCTCCATCCGGCCCCGTGTCTTCCATTCGCTTCTTCTGGCGCTCACTCTCTCGCTCGCCGCTCACCTCGCACAGGCGCAGAGCCTGGGTTACGAAGGTCCCACCGGGGTCTTCGTCACTCCGCTGGCCTCGACCGCGGCCTCGCCCGCACACGGCCTCGGCGCGCCTGTCATCGCATACCACGTCCTTGCCGGTGGCCCGGTCATCGGCGACTTCAACACGGTTTCCATCACCGAAGGCTTCGCCAAGCGCATCGAGTTCGGCTACACCCGCGAGGACCACTCGGCGGGCAGTTCGGCCAGCCTGAGCCCGCTGTGGACCAACGGCTTCAATATCTTCCACGGCAAGGCCAACATCATCCCCGAAAACGCGGGCAAGACCAAGTGGGTCCCGGCTGTCTCCATCGGAGGCATCGCGCGAACCAACGACAGCAACGTCGGCGACGGCGTCAACGGCCAGACCAAGACCAACGGAGACATCTACGCCGTTGCAACCAAGGTCGTCACTCAGACCAAGAAGGTCCCGCTCGTCCTCAACTTCGGCGTTCGCGGCACCAACTCCTCGCTCTGGGGACTCGGCGGCAATGCTCCCGACTTCACCGCCCGCGTCTTTGGCGCGCTCGGCTTCGTCTTCACCGGCCCGGGCAAGAGCACCATCATTCTCGCGTCCGAGGTCGCGCAACAGCCGCAGAGGATCAAGGCGCCCGCCCTCAGCGCATTGAACCTCGACATCCCCACCTCAATCGATTACGCCGTTCGCATCGTTCCCTCGCCCAAGCACAAGCTCAATCTGGACTTCGGCGTTCTGCAGGCCGCTGGCAAAATCGCTCCCGGAGTCGATCTACAGGCCCGTGCCCGCTTCGCCTTCGGCATCTCCTACGGCCTCTAACCCATTGCTTCAACCGGGAGCCTCATCCATCGCAGCTCGAGCGCGATGGTTGGGGCTCTTCCGCATCACCCTCGCGCCGTCGTCCACAGATCGTGCAGATGCAGGACGCCGAGCGCTTCGCCGTTTGCCGCAACCACAATCAGCGAAGTAATCTTGCGCGCCTCCATCAGCGCCAGCGCCTCGCCCGCGAGTGCCTCCGGCGCAATCGTCACCGGATGCGCATTCATAATCTCGCCCGCCGAGTGCGCCAGTGCGTTCCCGCCATCGCGCTCCAGCAGCCGCCGCAGGTCGCCGTCGGAGATCATCCCCAGCAGCGCGTTCCCCTCGCCCAGAACCGTCGTCATTCCCAGCTTCTTGTGGCTCATCTCGTGGATCACCTGCGCCATGGGCGTATCGGCCGCAACCAACGGCAGCGCGTCGCCGGTGTGCATCAGCTCGCTCACCCTCGCCAGCCGCCGTCCCAGCCGTCCGCCCGCGTGCAGCTCGGCGAAGTCCTGGGCCGCGAATCCCCGGCTCCGGCTCACCTCCAGAGCCAGCGCATCGCCCAGCGCCAGCATCACGGTGGTCGAAGCCGTGGGCGCCAGGTTCAGTTCGCCTGCCTCTGCCGCAACGCCCGCGTCCAGCCACACCGAGCTAGCCTGCGCCAGCGTCGAGCTGCCATCCCCACACAAGCTGATGAGCGAACAGCCCAGCCGAGCCAGCGCGGGCAGCAGGGCCAGCACCTCATCCGTCTCGCCGCTCGCCGACAGCGCAACCAGCACATCGCCCGCCGCCACCATTCCCATATCGCCGTGCAGCGCCTCCGCCGGATGCAGGAAGCAAGCCGGCGTTCCGGTGGAGCAGAGCGTTGCCGCAATCTTGCGCGCGATCAGCCCGCTCTTGCCCATGCCCAGAAGGATCGCGCGGTTTCCCCGTCCCGCCGTCTCCGCCACCAACTCCACCGCGCGCGCGAACGGAGCGGCCATCGGCCCATCCAGCCGCATCGCCAGCTCCAGCAGAGCGCGCGCCTCCGTGCGCACCACCTCCGCCGAGTGTGTGCGTTGCGAAGGCTGCGTGCGTTCCGTTTGAGGTGAGATCGTCATGCGCTTGTAAGGCCTCTACGATGTTATCCGATGCTAGCAGAGGAAGGCCCCGCATCGACACGGAAGGTTTCCTGATTGCGGCATGGATCGGTGCTAAGCCATTGCATGGGCCTCGTACGCGGTAAACTTGAAGCACGGAGGCAAGCCAGTCGCGCTCGCCCGGAAGGATCTCCTGAATTGATGCGAAGAGCGCTTCTGTTGTTGACCCTGGCCGCTGGGATCACGCTGGTCGTGTGGTCCGGTTGGAAAAACTGGAGCCAGCGCCGCAGCGCCATGCAGGCGCAACAGCAGGCCCGCGTCGATCTGGTTCCCAACCAGCCCGCCAACGGTTCCTCCGACGGCCAATCGCCCTTACAGGGCAAGCCCGCGCCCGCCTTCACCCTGCTCGATCTCAACGGCAAAAAAGTCTCGCTCAGCGACTTCAAGGGACGTCCGCTGCTGATCAATTACTGGGGCACATACTGCGCGCCCTGCATGGTCGAGATGCCCTGGCTGCAGGAGTTCAGCCGGAAGTACGCGCCCGACGGCCTCGCCATCGTCGGCATCACCTATGACTCCGAGGTCGGACGCGACGCCATCGCTCGCACCACCCAGAAGCTCGGCGTCACCTACCCCATCCTGCTCTCCACACCCAAAGCCGAGAAAGACTACCTGAGCGGCACCGAGGCCCTGCCCATGTCCTTCTACGTCGACCGGGAGGGAAAGATCATCGAAATCTCCGCCGGCCTCGGCAGCAAAGACGAGTTGGAGTCGTTGGTCAAGGAGACCATCGCGGCGGGGGTCAAATGATGATTGGTCCGGCTCGCACACAAATTGATATGGATGCCCCATCTATTCCGCGACATCTGCGCAATGGGTGGGAGACAACATCGCGATCTTCTGGCTGGAAGATTAAGTCGCGCCGCGCGTTCGCATCCATCGCGGCCGTCGCCCTCATCGTCAGTGCCACCGCGCACATCGGCCGCGCCCAGCTCGGCAACGCCCAACTCGGGTTCAATGACGCGCCCGCCAAGCCCCGCGCCTATGTCCTCTACGCCGCCGAGCCACAGTCCGTCCCAGCCGACCGTCGCACGCTGCTGCAGCTTCGCTTCCAGATCGTGCCGGGCTTCCACATCAACTCGCACACGCCCAAATCCCAGTTCCTGATTCCCACCACGCTGACCCTCCAACCCGCGACTGGCGTCAAGCCCGGCCCGTTGCAGTATCCCGCCGGCCAGCCCTATAGCTTCCCCTCCGTCCCCGGCGACAAACTCGATGTCTACGCTGGCAGCTTCACCGTTCGGTTGCCCGTCGTGGCCACGCCGGGAGACCATGCCATCGCCGCCACGCTGCGCTATCAGGCCTGCGACAACGCCTCCTGCTACCCGCCCAGATCGATTCCGGTCAACATCGTATTTACAGCGAAGTAACATTGCGGCAAAGATGAGCAGGGTTGCCCTATCATGTACTGCACACGCGCATTGACTTTGCGAACTCAGGCTTGTGCTGTTCCAATGAAGTTTGTAGCTTTACAACCAGAATTGGCGGAAGACGAATGGAAGAGTTCAGAAGGCTGACGCGGCTGCCCGCGTACGTATTCAACATCACCGGCGCATTGAAGGCCGATGCCCGCAAGCGCGGCGAAGACATCATCGACTTCGGCATGGGAAACCCCGACGGCGCGACGCCGAAGCACATCGTCGACAAGCTGATCGAGGCCGCGCAGAAGACCGCGACCCATCGCTACTCGCTCTCGCGCGGGGTGCCCCGCCTGCGCAAGGCCATCTGCGACTGGTACCAGCGCCGCTACGCGGTAACGCTCGATCCCGAGACCGAGGCCATCGTCACCATCGGCTCCAAGGAGGGTATCGCCCACCTCTGCCTCGCCATGCTCGACGCCGAAGACACGGTCGCCGTGCCCAATCCCAGCTATCCCATCCACATCTACGGCCCGGTCATCGCCGGATCGCGCATTCAGAGCATCGCGCTGGACGACACCAACGAGGCCACGCTGCTGGAGACGCTGGAGCGCGAGCTGCCGCGCATGAATCCGCGTCCCAAGCTCCTCATCCTCAACTTCCCCGCCAACCCCACCACGCAGTGCGTCGAGCTGTCTTTCTTTGAACGCCTCGTCCCCCTGTGCAAGGACCTCGGCATCTACATCATTCACGACCTCGCCTACGCCGACCTGGTCTTCGATGGCTACCGCGCGCCCAGCATTCTCGAAGTCCCCGGCGCAAAAGACATCGCCGTCGAGTTCTTCACGCTGTCGAAGAGCTACAACATGCCCGGCTGGAGGGTCGGCTTCATGGTCGGATGCCCCAAGCTGGTCGCCGCGCTGGGCCGCATCAAGAGCTACTTCGACTACGGGACGTTTACGCCGATTCAGGTGGCGTCCATCGCCGCGCTCGACGGCCCGCAGCAGTGCGTTGCAGACATCGTTGCCAACTACAAGTCGCGCCGCGACGTGCTCGTCGCCGGCATGAACAAGCTCGGCTGGCCGGTCGAATCGCCCAAGGCCACGATGTTCGTCTGGGCGAAAATCCCCGAGCAGTTCCGCGCCCTCGGCTCGCTCGATTTCTCCAAAAAATTATTGATCGACGCCAGGACCGCCGTCAGCCCCGGCGTCGGCTTCGGCGATCGCGGTGACAACTTCGTTCGCTTCGCCCTCATCGAGAACGAAGAGCGCACCCGCCAGGCCCTCCGCGGCATGCGCCAGATGTTCAAAGCCGGGTAATGCTACCTCTTATATGGCCACATCCCTTCTTGGCGCCGTCATCCTGAACGCAGTGAAGTATCCCTGTGTTTGCTTTTGCACTTGCCGCATCAGGTATGTCCTGAGAGCATGTTGATATGAAAATCTTTCTGCTTCTCGTGTCCGTATGGTGTTGGGGATTCGCCCTCTCCTCGATAACTGGGGTCTCGACGTGAATCATTTTTGGAGTCATCGGTACCGCTGCTTTTATTTGGCTCAAACAAATAAAGCCGAAAGCATCCAACAGCTAATCATCTTTCATACTGACCCATTACCCGCTTACAGCACAGGCAAATCGTTGCCGAGCATCGCCTTGCGGATCGCCTTCACCAGCATCCAAACGCATTTCATGGCTCTACGATTCGTGCTGCAAGATCAGGTGCCACCAGACGGAAATGTCTCTGGTTCAGCGTGTAAATTCGAGTTGCCTTCGACTTGCGTGCACAGGCAACGATCAGCGCATCGTAGATCATGCCGCCGCTATGTCCTAAGCGCGCTAGTCCCTCGACAGCCTCAACGTACTCGGGCGCGGTCAAACTGATCGTCTCAAAACGCTGTGCAGTATGAGCTACAACCTTTGCGGCGTCCAAAGGCGACAGGCGCAACGGTAACGGGCGACCGCTCAATATATTGAAAAGCTCAGCGAGAGAATGCATGGAGAAGCACCCTCCGCGTTTATCCGCCACCGCTAGGAGGTCCACACAGGCACCATGCCGCTTGTCCAACACCGTGGACGCAGCCACCAACACGCTTGTGTCTACAAAGATCACTTGGCGATGTCGCTCAAGATCGCTTCCATCCGCGCGTTACGCGCCCTTGCGACCTCATCCACCGCGTCCGTAGCAGGGCCCGGCCCCGCGTCGTACACCAGCGTCCCCTTCTTCATGTAAAGACCGCGAGGCTTGCTCTCCGTCTGAATCACGATGGTTTCACCCTCCTGACGGAGGTGAAGACGTGTTCCCGGACGCAGATGCAGCACATCCCGAAACTTCTTCGGTACTACCACGCGACCTGCTTTATCGATTTCAGCAATGGCATTCATGAATACCATTTTACCATGGATAAATGCCATTTTCTACAGCACCGGAGAATCGTTCCCCAGCATCGCCTTGCGGATCACCTTGATCGGCGCGAACCCCTGGCGCATGAATTCGTCGTGGAAGCTCTGTAGATTAAACGCCGCGCCCTGCTTGGCCTTTACGTCCTCGCGCAACTTCATGATCTCCAGCTTGCCCAGCGTGTAGTAGAGATACGTCGGATCGCCCGTCCCGCGCTTGGTCTCGACCTCCGCCACCGCCCGCGACTGGTAGCCTTCCTTGACAAAGAAGTCCTCCGCCTGCTCGATCGTCCACTTGCCCGTAGTCTCGCCCTGGCCGGTGTGCAGCTTGATGGAGTTGACGAAGCGCGCGTCCCTCAGCAGCGCATCCTGAATCTGTCCCAGCCGGATCAGCCGCGCCTGCCGCATCTGCTCCGGTGTTGCATCGGCGGGCGCAGCGGCATAGCCCTGGTCCAGCATCATCTGCTCGCAGTAGTGGGCCCAGCCCTCGATGTTGGTGTTCGCACCCAGCAGCTTGCGGATCTTGCTCTCCACCATCGGCGACCACAGGAACTGCACATAGTGTCCGGGATAAGCCTCATGCACGCTGGTCGAGATAATCGTTCCCACGTTGAAGCTCGCCATGTGCTCGGCCACATGCTGCGCGGTCCAGTCCTTCTCCGGCAGCGTCACGTTGAAGTATGCCTTGGTCGAGTGCGTCTCAAACGGTCCCGGAGGGTCCATCGACGCAAACGTCGTCGCCCGCTCAAACGGCGGGGTCTCCTCCAGCGTCGGCTGCACGTCGCTGGGAATCGTAATGATGTGGTTCGTGCGAATAAAAGCAATCAGCGAATCGAACGTCCCATGAAACGCATTCAGCAACTGGTCCGGCGCGGGATGGATCGTCGCCAGCTCCGCCAGCACCTGCTGTGGAGTCTTCGCCGGATCGACCAGCTTCGCCACGCGCGCAAACTCCGCCTGGTTCCGGTGCAGATCGTCGAACGCAATCGTCAGCAGCCGGTCCAGCGGAATCTCCACCATCTCGTCGTACGCCAGCTTTTTCTGGAAGGTCTCCGCGCCCAGCCGGAAATCGCCGTTCGACCGCGGCAGCAGGTCGCTCTTCATCCACGCGCCATAGCTCTTGAGCGCCGCAACCACCGCCGTATTGGTCTTTGCGAACTCTGCCTTCGTCGCCGCATCGGTCGCCGCATCCGGCCCACTCAGAAACGCGCCCGGCACATCGTTCTCAAAGAAGCTCACGTCGCCGTCGATCTGCTCCAGCGCAATCTCGGTCGAAATCCGCGCCGGGTTCTTCAGGTTCTTGCGCGCCTCCACGAGCGCCTGCGGCATCAGCTTCTCGCGCTCCACCAGCGCGCGCAGCCGCGTGTCCGTCGAAGCATAAGGCCGCTCCATGATGACGAACGCCGAGTTGGTAATCCCCGAAGAGTAGCTGTCCGGGTTCTTCTCCCACCCGCGAATCACCTCCAGCGACAGCAGCTCCGAATGAATGTTATTGAGCAGGATCTCGCGATCCGCCGCCACCGGAGCGTCCAGCGTACCGGGGTCGATCGCCGCCACCTTCTTCTCGAAGCCATGCAGCGCGGCAACCTCCTGCTCCACCGCCGCAGCCGAGTAGTCCTCCAGCCGCGTGTCGTACTGGTGCAGTCCTGCCGCCGTCCCGCTGGTCGGCGAAAACTTGAAATAGACCTGCGAGAAGAACTGGTCCGATAGGTAGTTGAAGGTCTGCATCGCTCCATCCGCGGAAACCTTCTGCGCAGGCGCGGCGGGTGCAACCATAAGAGTTCCGAGGAGAAGTGCGGTCGTTGGAAGTTTGTTGGTCATCGCTCTAAGAAGTCTACGATAAATTTCTCCGCCGCAACGGCCCGCCAGGACGCGAATGCCCATCTCTGGATTCTGAGAGATGGGTTTCCACAGAGGTACGGCCCTCTCCAGCCCTCCCTGCGACCCTTAACCGCCGTCTTCCCAGATCGCAAGGGATACTCGTAATGTTGTATACATTTCCACCATTTCCGCTTGACTCCAATGCAATTCCGCACTAACCTAAGTGTGTGGCCAGACTCCCTTCGGGTTGAGTCAGTCACAACGAAGTCCACCCACTTCGTTGCTTTACCGGAATACCCACGCAACAGCCCCCACCGCGCTGCGTGGGTTTCCTCTTTAAGCCCCCTGTTTTAGCGGGCCTGACTGCTTTTCCAGGCGGCCACGCTGCGCTCACAGGCAGTATTCGCTGGCACCCATTTCGCCGGCAATCTTGACTCAAAACCGCAAAACCGGTAATGTCAAGCCATGGGATTTGTGTGTACCTCCGTTTGCATGTGTAGCTATTGCCTCTGTTGTATGGGCAAAAGCCGCTGCTGCGCTGGCCGATCCCCCATCTAGGCGATTTAAGAACCACCCCAAGCCATAGACATTCAGGAGCCCACGCATCGGCGCACAGCGCGATTCGTGGGCTTTTTCCTTGTGCCCCACGCAAATCATCCGCAGGACAAACCAAAGAGCAGAACCACCCAGGAGTCTCTCATGGCAACCCCCGACAGCACCCGCTCCACGCAGAAACACTCCACGCACAAGCTGCCCATCAACGTGGACCTGGTCGCCATTGGCATCGGCGTTGCTCTGGCCGCGCTCATCCGCCTCGGCGTTATCCACCAGATCAGCTTCTAACCGGACCCCGCTTTCGCACGCGAGCCAGTTCACCGCTCTCGCAATCCATAGATACGCAGGCGCTCGCTCCATGTCTACGCAGACCATCCCGATGCCCCTCGCCGCCGAGGCCCAGCTCAGGCCGACGAGCTTCGTCGCCACGCTTCCCGGCATTGCGCTGCTCTTCGGAATTGGCCTGGCGGGCAAGCTGCTGGAGCACGCCTTCACCGTCCTCAGCGCACAGCATCACCTGCGACTTCCTCACATCGAGTACGTTCTGTGGGCGATCATTCTCGGCCTCACCGTCTCCAACACCTTCGGCGTCGCCACCATCTTCCGCCCCGGCGTCGCCACCTACGAGCTCTGGCTCAAGCTGGGAATCGTCCTGGTCGGCGCGCGCTTCCTGTTGCAGGACGTCCTGCACATCGGCGGACTCTCGCTGGCGCTGGTTGCCGTCGAGCTGATCCTCTCGCTCTCTGTAATGACGCTGCTTGGCCGCATCTTTCGCCTGCCGCCCAAGCTCACCAGCCTGCTCGCCATCGGCTCGTCGATCTGTGGAGTCACCGCCATCATGGCCGCGCAGGGCGCCATCGATCCCGACGAGGAGGACACCTCGACGGCCATCGCAGCCATCCTCACCCTCGGAGCCATCGCGCTCTTCACCTTCCCCGCCATCGGCCACCTGCTACACATGGGCCAGCAGGCCTATGGAATGTGGGCCGGACTCGCCGTGGACAATACCGCCGAGTCCATCGTCACCGGCTCGCTCTTCGGGCCAGAGGCGGGCCGCTGGGCCATCCTCGCCAAGACTGCGCGCTCCTCCTTCATCGGATTCGTCGTCCTCGGCTACGCCGTCTACTGGGTCTCGCAGGGACAGGCCGCGGTTGTCGAGCACAAGGCCCTCTTCCTGTGGCAGAAGTTTCCCAAGTTCATCCTTGGGTTCCTCGCCATCTCGTTCCTCGCTACCGCGGGCTTCTTCACCCACCCCCAGCTCGACAGCCTCTCCAACCTCTCGCGCTGGGCCTTTCTGCCCGCCTTCGCTGGCGTTGGCCTGCGCACAAACCTCAGGGATCTGGTCGGCCAGGGCTGGCGTCCACTGATCGTCGGCGTCCTGGGCGAAGTCTTCATCGCCCTCATCACCCTCGGCCTCGTCTTCTGGAGCTATAACCACGGAGTCGCCCGATGACTCCTGCCATTTTGTCATCCCGCAGCGTACTTATGTTGTCATCCCGCAGCGCAGCGGAGGGATATGCTTCTCTGCCGCAATCCGCCGCACCCTGCTGTTGTCGCCTCTAGCGAGAACATGCCGCAGCACGCAGCCCCGAACGCACATTCCAGTCATCAACCACACGCCGAATCCGCGCGTCCACGCGCATCCATAGGAGAACCGCATGATCCGACGCACTCGCATCTCATCCATTGCAATCCTCGCCACCATTCTTCTCGCCCTGCTCATCGCCTTCCCCGCGAACTCCACCGCGCAGGTCGTCGGCGGAACCATCTCCGGCACAATCTCTGACTCGACGGGCGCGGCCATCCCCAACGCCGCCGTCCTCGTCCACAACGACGAGACCGGCAACGAGCGCCATCTCCAGACCGGCCCCGATGGCCGCTACGCCGCACCGTCGATCCCCGTCGGCAGCTACACCATCACCGCTGACGCCACCGGATTCAGCCAGCAGCGCCGCACCGCAATCACGCTCTCGGTCGGCCAATCGCAGCTTGTCAACCTCGCGCTCCCGCTCACCGGCGTCGCCGAGACCGTCACGGTCAACGACGACCCTCCCGTCGTCAATCTCTCCACGCAGCAGACTGCCGGCCTCATCGACGCGCACCAGATCAAGGAACTCCCACTCAACGGACGCAGCTATGACCAGCTCATCACGCTGAACCCCGCCACGGTCAACTACACCGCCCAGCGCTCGGGCTCCATCGGCACGTCGAACTCCTCGGTGGGAAACATGTTCGCCGTCAGTGGCCGCCGCCCGCAGGACAATCTCTTCCTGCTCAACGGCGTGGAGTACACCGGCGCATCGCTCATCAACGTAACCCCCGGCGGGACTTCAGGACAACTGCTCGGCGTCGAGGCCGTGCGCGAGTTCAACGTCATCACCGACACCTACTCCGCCTCCTATGGCAAGCGGCAGGGCGCGCAGGTCTCCATCGTCACCGCTGGGGGCACCAACACACTCCACGGCTCGGCATACGAGTTCCTGCGCAACTCCTTCTTCGACGCGCGCAACTACTTCGACCCCGCGCGCATTCCCGAGTTCCAGCGCAACAACTTCGGCGCATCGCTGGGTGGGCCGATCCGCAAGGACAAGCTTTTCCTCTTCGCCAATTACGAGGGCTACCGCCAGAACCTCGGCATCTCCGACGTCACCTTCGTCCCCGACTCGAACGCACGCAACGGCCTGCTTCCCAACGCCACCACCGGCGCGCTCGCACCCGTCACGCTCGGCTCCGGAGTCGCTGGCCTGCTCAACCTGTGGCCCGTGCAGAACGGCCCCGAACTCCTCTCTCCCAGTGGCCTTCCCACCGGCATCGCCGAGGCATTCTCCTCCCCCACGCAGCGCATCCGCGAGGACTTCGGCACCACGCGCTTCGATGCCAACCTCACCCCCAACGATCTCCTCTTCGCCGTCTACACCATCGACGACTCCATCGCCCACACACCGACGCAAGACCCCTACTCGCTGGTAGAAGAGAACCTCCGCGAGCAGGTCGCCAGCGTGCAGGAGCAGCACGTCTTCAGCCCGCGCCTTTTGAATACCGCGCGCGTCGGCTTCTCTCGCGCCAGCTTCTACTTCCTCGGATCAATTCCCTCCGACATTCAAGCGATCACGCCGACCTTTCTCGTTGGCAAGCCGACGGGAGCAGTCGTCATCGCCGGCTCGACGGCATCCAACGGCGCATCGACCATCACCACAGCCGGCGTCAACGTCGGCTCCAACAACGGCACCACGCGCAACCTGTTTACCTTCGACGACCACATCTACTACTCGCGCGGACGCCAGCAGATCGAGGCCGGCGGCTGGCTGCAACTGCTCGAGTCCAACGATAACCTCGCGCAGGACCAGGACGGTCAGGCCAGCTTCGCCTCGCTGACGACCTTTCTGCAAGGCACCATCAAGACCTTCACCTACGTCCCTGCCACCACCGAGCTCGGCTGGCGCAGCACCTTCGTCGATGGCTACGTTGAAGACACCGTCAAGATCCTTCCCAACCTCGAACTCCGCGCCGGCCTGCGCACCGAGTCCACCGACGGATGGAATGCCTCGCACGGTCGCGCGCCCAGTTACGGCTTCACCCCCGGAGGCACTGGTCAATCAGCCGTAATCAACTCCACCCCCACCGCCGGTTCCTCGTCCCTCACCACCAACCGCGCCAAGTTCCTCCCTGAGCCACGTCTCGGCCTGTCTTACGATCCGTTAAGCACCGGCAAAACCGTCCTCCGCGCCAGCTTCGGTCTGCACCACGCTCTGCTCGACACGCTCGACTACCGACTCGACCAATCCGCGCCATTCAACACCATCTACTCGACTTCAGGCAGTGTTGCAAATCCAATCTCCGGCGCGTCCTCCGTCTCACCCTCCACCGTGCAGCCCGACATCGCAACGCCATCCGTCTTCGCGTGGACGCTGCGCGTCGAGCAGCAGATCGCACCGAAGACCTCGCTCACCATCGGCTACGTCGGCTCGCACGGCACCCATCAGATCCTCTCCGAAGACCTCAACGAGCCAGCCTCCGTCGTCGAACCCAACGGCACCATCTACTACGCCACCACCACCAAGCCCAATCCCGCTCTCGCCAACACCACAAGCTGGGTCTCGCAGGGGTCGAGCTCCTACAACGCGCTCGAAGTCGATCTCCACCGCTCGCTGGCTAACGGTCTCACCTTCCGCGCCAACTACACCTACGCCCGTAATCTGGACGACGGCTCGGCATGGAACACCAGCGTCTCGGCCAACACTCCCGCCTTCGTCTCCTACCCCAACAACCCCGCGCTCGACTGGGGTCCTGCCGCCACAGACATCCGCAACCTGGTCTCCATCAACGCCAGCTACGATCTGCCCTTCGGCAAGAACCACCTCTTCCTCGCCAACGCATCTCCCATCCTGAACAATACCGTCTCCGGCTGGACGCTCTCGGCGATTGCAACCCTCGAGTCGGGCTTTCCCTTCAGCCCGCAGCTTGGCTACAACCCCACCGGCTCGGGCGACTCGCGCAACCCAGTCCGCCCCAACGTCAACCCCAACTTCACTGGAGCGCTCTACACCCACGGAACCACCGCCCAGCGCGTAGCCCAGTACTTCAACCCCGCAGCCTTCTCCGCGCCCGCCTACGGCACGGTCGGCAACCTCAGCCGCGACACCCTCACTGGCCCCGGCTACAACGACCTTGACCTCTCACTGACCAAGACCACGCAGCTCACCGAGCGAGTCCGCGCGCAGTTCCGTGCCGAGTTCTTCAACGTCCTCAACCACACCAACCTGCTCACCCCCGCCGAGACGGTCTTCTCCGCCGGTCCCACCCAGGGCACCGCTGCCAACCAGACCACCGCCGTTGCCCTCAGCCCCACCGCCGGAGTCATCACCTCCGCCGCCACCACCCGCCAGATCCAACTCGGCCTCAAGCTCCACTTCTAGTCCACCACACGCAGAAAGGCCCACGTCTCGCCTCAGATGTGGGCCTTTTGTACCTCCGTATAAATCCGATTGCCATTGACAGTCGGTAAGCGACGTCAGCGCAAGCGCACGGCATAACGAATCTCGTCCGCTCGACCTGCCTGAAAGCCTCTCGTCATACGTTCTTCCCGATTCGACCAACCCCTGCGAAATCCGACCTACTCAGGAGACTGCATCGACAGGAAGAACGGAAACATCGCGATCACCATGAACAGCAGGGTCACCATCGCGTCATGCATTGTCGTCTCTCAACTTTCGACCGAGATGGAAATCACCGGCCCTCTCAATATCGCGCCTCCCACGTGCGCAGCCCATCCCACGGAAGTACGCTGGCATACCACCTTAGTTGTAGGCATCGCCTTCGCCGATAAATCCATTTTTTTTGAAAGTGTAGAACTCAGCCGGCCGCGACAGGCGGCTGTCCAGGCGAATCCTTCTTCTTCGAGAACAGACTGAGTCCCGTCTTGAACAGCACATACAGCACAGGAATAAAGAAGAGGTTCAAGATGGTCGAGAACAGCATCCCACCCACCACGGCCGTGCCCACCGAGTGGCGTCCCATCGCTCCCGCGCCCGTGGCAAAGCACAGCGGCAGCATCCCTAGGATGAACGCGAAGCTGGTCATCAGGATCGGCCGCAGCCGCAGCTCCGCCGCAACGATCGCCGCATCGACGATCGACCGCCCGTGATGAAGCTGCTGCTCGGCGAACTCCACAATCAGGATCGAGTTTTTCGCCGAAAGCCCGATCAGCATCACCAGCCCGATCTGCACATACACGTCGTCGCTGATGCCGCGCGCCGCTACCAGTCCCAGCGCGCCCAGCACCGCCATCGGCACCGCCAGCAGGATGATGAACGGCAGAAAGAAGCTCTCGTACTGCGCCGACAGCGTCAGGTACACCACCAGCAGTCCCAGTGCGAAGATCAGGATCGCCTTGCCCGCTGACTCCTGCTCCTCCAGCGCCAGTCCTGTCCATGAGAACATCATGCCCGGCAGCTTGTTCTTGTTAAACAGCTTCTCCATGTTCGCCAGCCCCTGTCCGGAGCTGAGCCCCTCGGCCGGCGACCCGTCGATCTCCGCCGAGCGGAACATGTTGTAGTGGCTGATGACCTGCGGCCCCGCGGTCTCCGAAAGGGCCACCAGGTTGTCCAGCGGAACCATCTGCCCCGCGTTCGAGCGCACGTAGTACTCGCGCAGATCGCCTGCATTGCGCCGGAACTGCTCGTCCGCCTGCACATACACACGGTACGACCGGTTGTTGAAGTTGAAGTCGTTCACATAGCTCGACCCCATGAACGTCCCCATCGCCGAGGTGATCTGCGACATGGGCACGCCCATCGCCTCCGCCTTCTGCCGGTCGATGGTCACCGCGAGCTGCGGATCATTCGCGGTAAAAGTCGTGTTGAGGTTCAGCAGCCCCGACGCCGGATCGCGCGCCGCCCCAACCAGCGTATGCGCCACGCGGTCGATGTCACTGAACGAATTGCGCCCGCCGTCCTGCAGCATGAACTGAAAGCCGCCGACCGAGCCAATCCCCTCGATCGCCGGAGGCTCCGCGGCAAACAGGACCCCGCCAGGAACAGCCAGCAGCTTCCGCGAGAGCCGCACCACGACATCGTGCTCCGAGTGCCCCGCCCCCAGCTTCGTCCTGTCGGCCACCGGCTTTAGCGGAGCGAAGATGATGCCCGAGTTGGGTGAGCTTCCCCCGGTGAGCGAGAAGCCCATCACCGCGAACGTTCCATAGACGTCCGGGTCCTGTTGCACAATCGCCGCGCCGCGGTCGGCAAAGTCCGTGGTGTAGCTCAGCGATGCGCCCGGTGGCGTCTGTATCAAGACCATGAAGTAGCCCTGGTCCTCCGCCGGAACAAACGCCGTGGGCACATGATTGTACATGTACACCGTCGCGCAGAGGCCCGCGATAAACAGAAGCAGAAACGCATAGCGCCACTTCACCACCCATGTCACCGCGATGGAATACAAGCTGGTCGTCTTGCGAATCGCAGCCTCCACCGGATCGAGAAACACGGCCATCAGTCCAGTGGGATGCGTGTCCGGGCGAAGGAAAACAGCCGCCAGCGCGGGCGAGAGCGTCAGTGCGTTGAACGCCGAAATGGCAATCGAGAACGCAATTGTCAGCGAAAATTGTTTGTACAGGATCCCCGTCGTTCCCGGAAAAAGGCTGACCGGAACGAAGACCGAGATCAGCACCAGCGAGGTCGCAATCACGGCGCTGGTCACCTCGGCCATGGCAACGATGGTCGCCTTGTGCGGGTCGTGGACGCACTCGTCCGTACCCGCAACAGTCTGCCCCTCCAGATGCCGCTGCACATTTTCGATGACGACGATCGCATCGTCCACCACCAGCCCGGTCGCCAATGTTATTCCGAAGAGCGTCAACGAATTGATGGAGAAGTCGAAGAGCCGGATGAACGCGAACGTCCCGATCAGCGAGACCGGAATCGTAATCGCGGGAATAATCGTCGCGCGCCAGTCCTGCAAGAACAGGAAGATCACGAGGATCACGATGATGATGGCCTCGGCCAGCGTCTTCTCCACCTCAACGATGGAGTCGTGGACGATCGTGGTCGTATCCACCGCAATAAACCCCTTCAGCCCCGGCGGGAACGACTTCTGCAACTCGGCCAGGACTGCCTTGCAGCGTGTGTCCACATCGATGGCGTTGGCGTTCGAGAGCTGCTGCACGCCCAGTCCCACCGCATCGCCACCGGAGTATTTCAGTCTCGACCCGTAGCTCTCCGCGCCCAGCTCGGCGCGGCCAACATCCTTCAGCAGAACCACGCTGGAGCCGTTGCCAGTCGCTGCCCCTCCCGGCGCGCTCGCCGCGTTCGACTTCACAACAATGTTCTCGAACTGGCTCGGGTCACTGAGCCGCCCCGCCACGCGCACCGCCATCTGGTACGACTGCTTCGGGTCGGACGGAGGTACGCCGAGCTGTCCGGCGGGGACCTCCACGTTCTGCTCCGCCAGCGCGTTGGTCACGTCCAGCGGCGTCAGCCCGCGCGCGGCCAGCTTCGTCGGGTCGAGCCAGATGCGCATCGCATAGTTGGCCCCGCCGAAGCTCATCACGTTGCCCACGCCGGGTACGCGCTTCAGCGCGTCCGCAACGTAAACGTCGAGATAGTTCTGGATGAAGTCCGGCGTGAGCGAGTGGTCGGGCGAGATGAACCCGGCCAGCAGCACAAAGTTCGAATTGGCCTTGGTGATCGAGATGCCCGTGCTGTTGACCGTCGCCGGCAGACGTCCCTGCGCGGTGGCCACGCGGTTCTGCACATCCACCGCGGCGATATCGAGGTTGTATCCGGTCTGGAACGTAATCGTAATCGTCGAGCTGCCATCGTTCGACGAGGACGACGACATATAGCGCATCCCCTCGACGCCATTGATCGCCTGTTCCAGAATGATGGTGACGGCCGACTCGACGTCCTGAGAGTTTGCGCCAATGTAATTGCAGCTCACCACCACCTGCGGCGGCGCAAGCTGCGGATACAGCGAGATCGGAATGCCGGGCAGAGACACCGCCCCGGCAAGCACGATCAACAGCGCGCATACCGTGGCGAAGATGGGACGGCGAATAAAAAACTCAACCAAAACTCTCTACCTTTTCTGTCCTGCGCAAGGGCAAGACCTCAACCCTTCAATGCCCTGCGTTGGCCTGCGGCCCCGGTGCCTGCATCGGCATCACCGGCGCGCCCTCCTGAAGAAACTGGATCCCCGACAGGATCACGCGGTCGCCCACATTCAGTCCGCCCAGCACGGGATACAGGTTCCCCACCGGCTCGCCCAGCTTCACCGAAACCTGGTGCGCCGTGAATCCGCTGCCCTGCGCCGCCGCCACATACAGGAAGCTCTGGTCGCCGATGCGCGTCACCGCAAGCACCGGGACCGTCGCTGTCTGCGCGGTACTCCATGTAATGCGCGCGTTCAATATCTGCCCATTGCGCAGTTGTTGCGAAGACCTCGGAACTGGCGCCTTCACCAGGACTCCCTGCAGGTTGTTGTCCACCTCGGGCGAAACAAAATCCAGGCTGGTATGCGCCAGCACCGTTCCACTCACATCCAGCAGGTCCACCGCCAGCCCGTTGCGCGCCTCGGCCGAGCGCTCGGTCGGAATGTAGATGTACGCCTCGAGGTCCTTGTCCTCGTCCACCGTAGTCAGCGTCGTCGTGGACGAAACGTAGTCGCCCACATGCACCGGAATGTCGCCCACAATGCCCGCGAACGGCGCGCGAATCTGGTAGTACGCAAGCTGTTCGCGCTGCGTCCTGGTCTGTGCCCCCGCCGAATCCAGCGCCGCCTTTGAATTCGCAAACGACTGCATTGCCTGGTCGTACGCCTGCTTGGAAATGATGCCGGCCTTATAAAGTTGCACCTGCCGCACCAGGTCGGTCTCGTTGTACTGATAGACGGCCTTCAGTTGCTGTTCGGTTCCCTGCTGCGCCGCCACCGTCGCCATCTGCTTCAGCGGATCGATCTGCATCAACACCGCGCCAGCCTTCACCGCGTCGCCCGACTTCACCAGGATCTTCGTCAGGTTGCCATCCACCTGCGGCTCGATCGTCGCCGAACGCCGGCTCTTGATCGTCGCCACATAGCTGTCCGACCTGGGCACGCTCGCCAGCATCACCGGCTGCACCATCACCGGCATCGCCTGCATCGCGGGAGCAGCCGGAACAGCCTTCTTGTTGCATCCGGCCAGCAGCGCCGCAAGCGACACGGTAAGCACTCCGGCCAGTACCTTCCCCGATACGCGCCGATCTTTCCCGAAGCATTCAACCAAACGCAAAGCAAGTCTCCTTCAATACATGCAGAATGCAAAATGTGCAGATCCAATTTTCGGATCGACGCTCGCTGACCCGCGCAACCCCTGCGGCAATCGCTGCAATCTCTGCCGGAGCGAAAACCATTCCCGTAGACTGCCGGGATCTATTTTGATGATAAGGGTTTTTTCCCAAATGCGAAAACGTTGCAATGTTGTCCGTCTCGTCATCCGCCCAGCAAGCAGGTATGATAAACGACAGCTTCAGGTTTGGGGCCCGCAACTGGAATGATGCAGCGACGCAGTATGCCAGGGATCGGTCGGCACCGGAGCAGGCTCACTGAACCCACTGTACTGGCACCAGGAAAGGTTGGATTCGATGAGCGTTCACCTGGTCAATCCCAGCGACAATTCTTTTGGCACAGCGGTCATCACACCGAGATGGTTGTTCGTGCTTGCCGCAGCCACCCCCGCCGAGGTGGGCGATCCCATCCTGGTCGATGAGTCGCTGGAACAGGTTGTGCCGGAGAGCATTCAGCCCGGAGACATCGTCGGCATCAGCGTCCATACCGGCAATGCTCTGCGTGGATATGCGGTCGGGCGGATGGCGCGCGAACGCGGCGCGTGGGTGATCTATGGAGGCATTCACGCCACACTCTATCCCGAGGAAGCCCTCGAGGTCGGCCAGGCTCACGCCGTGGTGAAGGGCGACGGCGACATTGCCTGGGGCAACGCCGTCACCGATTGCCTTGCGGGTAAGCTACAGCGCATCTACGACGGCGGACGGATTGAAGGCAGCCAGTTTCTGCCCGCGCGCTGGGACCTTGTGCCGCAAGACAAATATATGTGGGCGTCGGTGCAGACGATTCGCGGATGCCCCAAGCACTGCTCCTTTTGCAGCGTCTGGCGGACCGATGGACAGAAGCCCAGGCAACGCCAGTTCCAGAGCGTGATTGACGAGATCGTGCATCTGCGACGAATCGGTTTCCGCTTCATCGCCCTGGCCGACGACAACTTCTATCCCGTGACATTGACCGATCTGCGGCTAGCCCGCGAACAGAACAATCTCGCCAGGCTGGAAGAACTGACCGCGATCCGCACCGAGCGATTTCAACTGATGGCAGAGTTGGCCATGCTTCCCAAAGACATGGTCTTCTTTACTCAGATCACCATGGAAGCGGGCGAGGACGGCGAGTTCCTCGACGCAATGCACAAGGCCAACATCAAAGGCGCACTGGTTGGCGTCGAAGCGGTAACACCGGAGGGGCTCAAGGCGGTCTTCAAGGACTGGAACTACTCGGGCGAAGCACTGGCGAAGCAGTTGCAGACCTTCAAGCAGCACGGCGTCCACGTTCTCGGCTCGTTCATCTTCGGCCTGCCGACAGACAAGCCCGCAACCTTCGACGCAACCGTGGAGATGGCGTTGAAGGCCGGTGTCACCTTCGCCCAATTTGTGATGATGACGCCCTTCCCCGGCACCGTGGACTTTGCGCGTTGGGAGAAAGAGCAGGCGATCAATCCTACGTTGGTGGACGGCATTCCAATTACCCGCTACTGGCTCATTCCCACCGAGGTCCGTCCCAAGATGTTCACCCCGCATCCGTCGATGAGTTCGGACGAAATTCGCGAGCGCACGCAGAAGGTCTGGGACCGCTTCTACAACTGGAGCGCCATCTGGCAGCGTTCGGCCTGCACGCCAACCCTGCGCGCCCGCCTCGCCTTCATGTTTCTCTCCAAGCTCTACCGGCAGATGTATGCGGGCACGGGAATCTCCACCGACAGCGCGCGCCGCAAGAAGTCGAAGAAATGGGCGCGCTGGACGGCCAGTCAATGCAGAAAGATCTTCCAGGCAAGCCCCATGCCGGAGCTACAGTCGCCCGCGCGGGAGGTTGCGTTTGCCGCCCCAGGACCGCTTCGTCCAGCGTTCTTGCGAGACCACCGCCAGAATGGGCCCGAGCCCCTCGTCGTCATCCCGAGAAGTTGAAGCGCGTTGTCGATGCTCCGATTACTTGCGTGCCGGCGGCGTAAGTCCAAGCTCACGCATCGCCATCTGCAGGTCCTTCCACGTCTCCGCCTTCTGCCGCGGATCGCGCAGCAGGAACGCCGGATGATACGTCACGGCCAGCTTCGCGCCGCGGCAACTGTGCCACCGCCCGCGCAGCGAGCTGAGCGACTGCTTCACGCCCAGCAGATAGGTCGCGGCGGTCGCACCCAGCGCAACCACAACCTCCGGCCGCAGCACATCGATCTGGCGTAGCAGAAATTGCGAGCAGGTGTTCGCCTCCGCCGGCTCCGGCACGCGGTTGCCCGGCGGACGGCACTTCACGATGTTGGCGATATACACCTCCGCCCGCGCCAGGCCCATCGCGCCAATCATATTGTTCAGCAACTGTCCCGCCTTGCCGACAAACGGAATCCCCTGCGCGTCTTCGTCCGCACCCGGCCCTTCGCCCACAAACATCAGCCGCGCCGTCGCCGCGCCGTCGCCGAAGACGATCTTGTGCCTCCCCGCGTAGGCCAGCGGACAGCGCGTGCAGTCGCCAATCTCCTCCTGGATCGCGCGCAGCGCGGCCTCCCGCTCCTCAGCCGGAATCGCCGCTGCAGGCAACGGAGCAAGGTCGTTGAACGAGATAAGTTTGACTGGCGGCATGGAGAACGTCTCGGCAATCGGTGGCGTGGATGGTGAATCGCCCGGAAAATATCCGTCGCTCTCCACCGCTGTTGCAGATGCAATAGGAGCGGCGGGCGCGATGTCTTCGGCTGAAATGGCGTTCGCGCTGGCAGCAGCGGTCGCAATCGACTCTTTCAGCGTTTCAGCATCGCACGCGGCCTGTGGCGCCGGTTCGCCGCGGCGATAGAAGTCATGTACGCCGAGGTCGCGAAAGTACTCGACCCACGCGCGCACCTGCGTTGCGTCCCCGTCCTGCATCGCGGCGGCTACAGCTCCGGCTCGGCAGGCACGGGCGCAACGACGGCTTCCGGCTTATGGCTGACGACGAAGGTCACGCATCCCTGGTTGATCTCGTCCTGCGCCACGCGGCAGGCCTTCATGCTCTTGGTGGCCATCAACGGCACCGCGCCCGACTGCAACTGCCGTGCCCTGCGCGCCGCGCCCTTCACAAGGCTGTACTTGTTATGGAGAGGGTTCTCATTCGCCATCGTTCGCACCTCGCATGGAATGCTTTCAATCTACCCCAACCGCGCCCATTTGTCCCGTCACGTCCCCCGGTGGATAACCGGACACAACCTGGAACATCGACTGTTTTGAAAGGGCGTGACTTTAGTCCCGCTGCAACCACCTTTGAATCAACGAGAGCTTTAGTCCATGAGGGAGTTTCGCAGCGACTCACCCAACCTGGAAGCTCTCCAACACGGCACCGAGCCGCGCCGGCCGCGCATCCGTCCTGCAACTCGCCGCCATCGCCGTCACGCCGTCGCCCTCGCCGCGCTCGCAGAGCACAATCGCGCGCATCTCCGCCGTGGCCTGGTCCAGCACGTCGTTCACCAGCGCGTACTTGTACTGCCACACCTGTTCCAGTTCGCTGCGCGCCTGCTGTAGCCGCCGCTCGATTTCTTCTTCCGATGTCATGTGCTCGGCCTCGCTGCGGTTGCGCAGCCGCATCTCCAGCACCTCGGGGCTGGGCGGCAGGATGAAGATCGACACCGCCTCCGGCATCCGCTGCATCACCTGCTTCGCGCCCTGCACGTCGATGTCCAGCAGCAGGTCCTTCGCCGCCGCCCGCGCGTGGTCGAGCGCCCGCCGCGCCGTCCCATAGTAGTTGCCGAAGACCTCGGCCCACTCCAGGAACTCGTCCGCCGCAATCATCCGCTCGAAGGTCGCGCGGCTGGTGAAGTGGTACTGGCGCCCATCCGTCTCCGAGCCCCTTGGCGCGCGCGTCGTGTACGAGATGGAAAACTCCAGCCCCTCCACCAGCGTGCGCACCTGCGCCACCAGCGTCGATTTGCCCGAACCCGAAGGCGCCGAAATGATAAACAGTATCCCTGCCATGCTCACCAAGTAGTGTAACCGGTAGCGTGACAACGCAAGTTGTCATTGTTTGAGTGGAACGATCTAAACTTAGACGCAGGTGGTACAAGACCGTATGGAACGATTTATACCAATCCTCTCACTGCTCATTGCTGCAATTGCAGTTTTCGTCGGACCGGCGATTTCTGTATATATCGCAAAACGACAAATTCGCGCATCGTCTGAAATTGCGAATGAACAAATTCGGATGACGTTGAAAGCTTCCAGTAAACAGATTACGGCCCCGATGAGACAGGCTTGGATTAACTGCCTCAGAAACCTCTTGGCGGAAATAAGCAGCAGTGCATTGCATTATTACGTTGCAGGATTTGAAGAACGAACCGATCGTGAATACCAGCGGTTAACCCTTATTCAGTCAAAAATTCAACTGATGCTCAATCCAAAGGAAGACGATCACAAACGCTTAGAGGCCTTGATCTCTCAAATGATTTCAGCGCTCGAATATAAAACAGGACCTCGGAATGAGTTCCAAGAAATACATCCTCAGGTTATTGCCCTTTCGAGAGCCATACTTAAGCGAGAATGGGACGTCGTCAAAGATCCCATCCCATTCTCGGGAGCGACCAAGAGCGATTAATCCTCTCTGTGAAACCGTCTACTCCAGGTTCTGCACCTGCTCGCGCGCGCGTTCGATCTCGGCCTTCATTTCGAGGCCGAGCGTCGTCAGCCGCAGCCCGATCCCCGGATCGCCGCCCGTCGTCTTCGACAGCATCGTGTTGGCCTCGCGGTTCAGCTCCTGCAACAGGAAGTCCAGCCGCTTGCCAAGCTCGCCGCCCGCGTCCAGCATCTCCACGAAGCTCTCGATGTGCGTGCGCAGCCGGACAAGCTCCTCCTCGATGTCCGACCGCTCCACCAGCAGCGCCGCCTCGGCCAGCACCCGCGACTCCGTCGCCTGAGCAGCCGCAGCCTCATCCGCCTTCAGCAGCTCGCCAATCCGCGTCCGCAGCCGCTCGTAGTGTGCCTCCCGCGCGCCCGCGCGCAGCTCCGCAGCCTCCTCGGCCAGCGCGCGCAGACGCATCATCTCCGCGCGCAGCTCCGCCGCCAGCGTCGCGCCCTCCGCCGCGCGCACCTGGTTCAACTGGTCGATCAGCGACGGCGCAAGCGCCATCACCGCGGCCTCCAGCGCCGCCGCCCGCGTCGCATCCGGCGCAGCGCCCTCGGACGAGAGCACGCCAGGCATCAGCAGCAGCTCATTAAGGTTCGGTTCCACGTTGAAGTGGTGCAGCTTCGCCGCCTCATGGAAGACATGGACGTGCGCCGCCAGCAGCTCGCGGTTGAGCTGGATGGTCACCGCAGCCTCGCGCGCGCGGCGGTCCAGATGCAGCGTCACATCCACATGCCCGCGCCGGACGCGCTCCTTGATCAGCCGCCGCAGCGCAACCTCCAGCGCGTCGCAGTCGCCGGGCAGGCGCAGGCTCAGGTCGAGAAAACGATGGTTCACGCTCTTCAGCGTCAGAGTGAATGCCAGGTCGTCCGCGGTCGCCGACTGCGCCGTCGCAAATCCGGTCATCGAGTGAATGGGTGCAATCTTCTTCGTCATCGCTTACTTTGTTCCTTCCATAACCTCTGCCTCGGCGTTCTCGTCCTCATCCGTCGCGTGCTGCTCAGTCTCAGGCGCATCGAACTGAAGATCGTACAGCCGCCGGTAGGTCCCCGACTGCTGCATCAACTCCTCGTGCGTCCCTGTCTCCGTAATGCGTCCGTCCTCAATCACTACGATGCGCGTAGCACGGCGCACGGTCGACATGCGATGCGCAATCACAAACACCGTTCGGTCCTGCATCAAATTCGCCAGCGCGGCCTGCACAAACGCCTCGCTCTCGGTGTCCAGCGCCGAGGTTGCCTCGTCCAGAATCAGGATGGGCGAGTTCTTCAGGATGGCGCGCGCAATCGCCAGCCGCTGCCGCTCGCCGCCCGAAAGCCGCACGCCCTTCTCGCCGATCATGGTGTCGTAGCCATTCTTCATGCGCAGAATAAAGTCGTGTGCCAGGGCCATGCGCGCCACGTCTTCCACGCGGCTCAGAGGCACGTCGGGCTGGCCATACGCAATGTTGTTGCGCACCGTGTCGTTGAACAGGATGGTCTCCTGCGTCACCTTGCCGATCTGCTTGCGCAGGCTGGCAATGGTCACATCCCTCAGGTCGTGCCCGTCGATCGTGATGCGTCCGCCCGTCACATCGAAGAAGCGCGGAATCAGGTTCACCAGCGACGACTTCCCCGCCCCGCTCGGCCCCACAATCGCAATCACCTCGCCGCGCTTCACCTCCAGGTCGATCGCGTGCAGCACCTCGGTCACCTCGCTGCCGCTGGCGTACGCGAAGTTGACCTGCTCGAAGCGCACCGACTCCCTGAACCCCTTGAGCACGAACGCGCGCTTCTTCTCGACCACATCGTCCTCGGCGTCCATGAAGCGGAAGATCTCAACGCTCGCGCCCAGCGCCTGCTGGAAGCCGTTGTAGTACAGCGCAAACTTGCGCACCGGATCGTAAAGGCTGAAGACCGCGAAGATGAAGACGATGAAGTCGCCCAGCGTCATCGTCCCATGCATGATCTTGTCGCGCCCCAGCAGAAGCAGCAGAGCGATGCCCACCGCGCCGATCGCATCCATCAGCGGCGAGCTGATAGCCTGCACGCTCACCGACCTGAGGTTCGCGTGGAACAGGCGCCGCGCGGCGTGACGGAAGCGGTTCGTCTCCCACCGTTCCATCCCGAACGCCTTCACAATGCCGTTGCCGGTGATGGTCTCGTGCAGGATGTTCTGGATCTCCGCCAGCTTGTCCTGTCCCGTGCGTGTCGTCGTCCTCACTCCGCGTCCAACCCGCCGGGCTGGAAGCAGGACGATCACGATGAAGACCAGCAGCCCCCAGGCCATGTTTCCGCCAAAGCTGATCGCAACACAGGCCATGGCGATCAGGGTAAAGAATTGCTGCAGAAAATCGGCCATGATGGTCGACATGGCATACTGCACCCGCTCGATGTCGTTGATGATTGTCGACAGCAACATGCCGGTCGAGTGCTTCTGGAAGAACGCAACCGAGCGCCGCAGCACCGCGTCGTACAGGTCGTTGCGCAGGTCGGTAATCATGCCGAAGCCCGCGTAGTTCACCAGGTATGTGCCCATGTAGTCGCAGATGGACTTCAGCAGCGCCGAGGCAATCAACGCGTAGGCCACCACCGACCACGCATTGTGAAAGTGGCTGGGCACCAGGAAGTGCAAATCGATCCAGCGGTTCACCACTGGAACGCGGAAGAGCAGAAAGTCGGGGCTCTGGCTCTCCGGGCGCAGCACCTTGTCGAAGATGGGCTTGATCAGATACAGGCGCAGCCCGGCCATCGCGCCCACAATCGCCATCAGCACAACCGACGCCAGCGTATAGAGCGCGTAGGGACGCGCATACCGCAGCAGCCGCCAGACGCGCCTCATGCCGTCCATCCCCGGTTGTCGCCGCCATTCAAGCGCATTCAGCTATTCTATTGTTTTTTGAAATATTGTTTTTGAAAAAACATGAGTTGTTTGAACAATCAAGAATTGTCATTCTGACCCTCGAACGAAGTGAAGGGGAAGAATCCCCGCATTTTGCTTGAAGCGAGTAGTTTTGCTCAATCAGAGTCGGTGCTTACCGCAGCATGTCGCGGTGCGCCGTCTTCACGCGGTAGCCCTTCGCCTCCAGCCGCTTCTTCATCTCTTCGGCGATGAACACCGAGCGGTGCTGTCCGCCGGTGCATCCGAAGGCCACCGTCAGGTAGCTCTTCCCCTCCGCAATATAATGCGGCAGCAGGAATTTCAGCATCTCCGTCGCCTTGTCCAGGAACTCCAGCGTCTGGGGGAACTGCCGGATGTACTTCGCCACCTTGGCATGACGCCCGGTCAGCTTGCGGAACTCCGGCACAAAGTGCGGATTGGGCAGAAAGCGCACGTCGAAGACGAGGTCTGCCTCGGCGGGCACGCCGTTCTTGAAACCGAAGCTGGTCGACGAGATGGTCAGACCGCGGTCCCCCGCCGCGCGCTCAAACTGCGCGATGATGTGGGCACGCAGCTCATGCACGTTGAACTTCGTCGTGTCCAGCACGATGTCGGCGACGTTGCGCACCGGGTCCAGCCGCTTGCGTTCCGCGCGAATGCCATGCACCACCGTCTCGTCGCGGCCCATCGGATGCGGCCGCCGCGTCTCGGAGAATCGCCGCACCAGAGCGTCTTCGCTGGCCTCCAGGAAGACCACTCGCGTCGGCAGCACCTTGCGCACCTGCTTCAGAATCGCGGGAAAGCGCTCCAGCCGCATCCCCTCGCGCACGTCCACCACCAGAGCCGCGCGCTCGATCTCCGGCGACTGGCTCACCAGGTCGGCAAACCTCGGCACCAGCTCCAGCGGCAGGTTGTCCACCGAGTAGTAGCCCAAATCCTCGAACGCCTTCAGCGCAGAGTCCTTGCCCGAGCCGGACATGCCGGTCAGGATCACCAGCTCGCGGTCTTCCGTATGGTTGACCTGCCCGCTCGGAGCTTTTCCCGTCTTGGCAACGCGTTTCGCGGTCATGCTGAAATCCTAGCACCACCGCTGTGTTCAGATCATTTCAAAAAACGCTGCTTCACGCCGCTTCGGACACAGACTGCAGGGCAGACGGCATTCCGTGCGGCAACGTTGCCGACGCCACAAAGAATTCGTGGCGGGATCTGCCCTTTTCCTTGGCGCTGTACATTGCGGCATCCGCGTCCCGCAGAATGTCCTCCACGTCGTTGTACGCCGTCGAGCCCAGCGCAATGCCCATGCTGGCGGAGACGTAGACCACTCCCCGGCCAATCTCGACGGACCGCTGCAACTCGTGTTGAATGCGTCGCGCCAGGCACTCAATGTCCTGCGCGCTGCCGGCCTCGTCCAGCACCAGCGCAAATTCGTCCCCGCCAAACCGCGCCACCGTGTCCTGCGGTCGCAGACAGGCGCGCAGGCGTGCGGCTGCCGTCAGCAGAAGAGTGTCGCCGGCCGCATGGCCCCAGGTGTCGTTCACCTGCTTGAAGCGGTCGAGATCGAGAAATATTACGGCAAAGTTGCGGTCCGGCCTGCGCCGCAGCCGCGCCATGGTCAGCGTCAGCCGATCGATAAACAGCACGCGGTTCGCCAAACCCGTCAACGGGTCGTGCAGCGCCAAATGCTGCAACCTGGCCTGCATCTGCTTCTCCTCGTGTATGTCGCGATAGGTCACCGAGTGGCCGGTCCTGCCGGCCCCAAGCTGCACCCGCGTCATGACGAGGGACACATCCAGCTCTTCGCCCGTGCTGGTCCGCCGCACCGTCTCCATCGACACCCGACCCTCAGCATCAATCATGTGCAGCAACATCTCAGACTCATGGAGACGGCCTTCGGGAACAATCAGATCGAAGAGTGTGCTTCCCAGACAGGCCTCGATGGGATATCCGAAGATGCGCAAAAACTCGCGGTTGGCGCGCAGAATGCGGCCCTCCTGAATAATAACCATGGCCTCCGGCGAAGAGTCGAAGAGTTCTTCCAAAAAAGTGGCTCCGCCCTCGCGTTTGTCGCCTGCAACCCTGTCTGCGGAGACTTCCATTGGCTCCATCAGCAACACCAGCCGGGCCCCGTCGCCTGCTGACGGGAAGGCCTGCACCACGCCCGAAACCGTCACGGCGTCCCCGCCAGGTGGCGCAACCAGACATTCAAAACGCTCCCGGCGCGCATCCTCTACCCCAGAATTCGCGGCAGGATAGGCGCCCAGCAATACCCGGTCCACCTTCATGCTGTCGCCGGTACCGATAAAGCTCCGCGCCAGATCGTTGGCCGCCGCCATCTCTTTGCCGCGCTCGAGGAAGGCCATCAACGGCAGCGATTCCAGCCACTCGTGCAGAGTGTTGCAAGAATTGAAGTGGCCGGAAGATATCGCAAGCAATCGCTCCGTCGCGAGCAGAGGAGACCGTGAGCGCATCAAGCGCTCGGTGTCGGCGCGCTCATTCGAATTGCTGGCGGCACTCATGCGAGCTCTCCTGTCTACCCTATCGGCAACACAGCAGAACTGCTTAGTCCGATTGCAAAAATCCCCGGTCTGCTTATAGCGCTTCTCTTGTTGGTATAGAGCCGAAACCTTCAAGTCGTCATTCTGGCGCAGCCATCACGAGTCGTCATTCTGGCGCAGCCAGAATCTCAGTATTTTGTTTGTAGCTCCTCTACACCTTCTGGAGATCAGCTCTAAATTGGTTTTTCTTGAGGAAAAACCACGCAAACGTTCTTCGCTCCTGTAAAGACCTGCGGTGAAACCGCTCTAGCGACGGCCCCGCTTCGCCGCAACCGATCAGCCTTCTTCTGCTGCCGCAACTGCATCCGGAAGCTGGCCGTCTTGCGCGGAAATCTCTCCCGCTCGCGGATGCCGCTTGATCGTCGACGTCTTCTGCTTCTGCCGGATGGCCTTCTGCTCCAGCTTCGCCAGGGCATCGCGCAACGCCGTCGACATCTCCGCCGACTCGCCGTTGGAGACCATGCTCTGGCTCCCCTGGGTCACCGTGACCTCGACAATCTTGCGGTACTTGTCCACCGTCAGCACAACGTGCGCGGTTGCTGCCGCGCCCACGATCTTCTTGATCCGCTTCAGCCCCGCTTCGGCCAGGTCCTTGTATTTCTGCGTAACAACCGTCTGTCTTCCCGTGTACTCGATGACCATCCGCTCACCTCATCCGTCTCGTTCCACCTGCTCTTACCAAACCAGCCTGCTGCGTGCAATACCGTCCGTTGTCCCACACCAGTTCAGCGTACGCGCCGCTGATGGGTACTGGGAATCTGCATGTCTTCGCGGTACTTGGCCACTGTCCTGCGAGTCACCCGGATGCCCTGTCGTTGCAGCTCTGCCGCAATCCGGTCGTCGGTCAGCGGATTGCGCGGGTCCTCGTCTTCAATTAGCTTCTTGACCCTGTGTTTCAGCAGCACCAGAGGCAGATCGCCGCCCTCCGGCCCGTTGACCCCCTCGGTGAAGAAGTAGCGCAGTTCGTAAACCCCCTGCGACGTATGCACATACTTGTTGGCCACGGCCCTGCTCACCGTCGAAGGGTGTACGCCGATCTCTTCGGCCACCTCCTTGATCATCATCGGCTTCAGCCCCTGCTCGCCGCGCTCCAGAAACTCCGCCTGGCGGCGCACAATCGCCTCGCAGGTGCGCACAATCGTGTTCTTCCTCAGCTCGATGTTGCGCAACAGTTGGATCGCCGACTTGTAGCGCTCCTTGACGTACTCGCGCACATCTTTTTCCGTCGTTTTCTCGCGCAACATCCTGCGGTAGGCGCGGCTCAGCCGAAGCGTGGGCATCTCCTCCTCGTTCATCAGGACCACAACCTCGCCGTCGCGCTTGACGAACGCAACGTCCGGCTCGATCAGCCTTGTCTCGCTCAGGTTGTATCGCTGCCCCGGCCGCGGATCGAGCGTGCGGATCAGGTCCACCGCCGCCTGCACCTCCTCCACGCCACGGCCGCAACTGCGCGTCAACTCGCGCATGTCCTTCTTCTGTAGCAGGGCCAGGTGGTCCGCTACGATGTGTGCCGCAATCTCGAAGACATCGCTGTCGCCACTCTCCTCGCGCCCGGCTACATCGCGCGCCGCGTCGCTCCGCGTCTGAACTTTGCGCGGCCCAGCGCCGTTACCGGCGCTATGCTCAACCGGATGCGAGACCGGCCCTGCCTCGGCCTCGTCGTCCGCAAGTTCGTGCGACAGTCCGGAGGCGCGATCAAGCGTCCGCGCATCGGCGCGCTTCCTCACAATCTCGCTCTCGCGGCGATGGGCGGCGATCTGGACCAGGAGGCACTCACGCAGATCGCGCGCGCCAACCCCCACCGGATCGAGATTGTTGACAATCGCGCGCGCCTCCTGCACCGTCGACAGCACCTTTGAACGCTCACCGATGTGGCTGGCCCCATTGAAAGCCGGCCCCGGACCGGAGGCGGCGGCCTCATGCCCCGCGTCCTTCGCCGAGCGGTGCGCCTCCCATTCGGGCCGTCCTTTCACCCCGCGCTCGAACGGGATCGGTTCCGTCCGTGCCGGGCCGAGCATCTCAAGCAACGACTCCACCAGCTCCTCGTCCGTCGCCGTCAGGTACCCATCCTCGTTCAGGTTGCCAACCACCAGGTCCGCGGCCATCCGCGACTCGGCGGCCAGAACCATCGAACCCAACTGCCACTCCAGATGATCGGTCAGAGTACTCGGCTGCGACAGAAAGTTCTCGAACGAAGGCCGATCGTACTCCTCGAAGCTGGACGCTGTGCGGAACCCAGGGTCCAGATAGTCCTGAAAGTAGCTGCCAAAGTCGATCTCGTCGAAGGGGTCCTTGGCGTCCTTGTCCACGCGCTCGTTGGCCGTCGCGACCTCCTCGGCGGAGCGTTCGCGTTCGGCCTCTCGTCCCGCCATCTCCTCGATCGTGACGGCAGACTCCTCAACCTCCTCCAGCACCGGGTTCTCCACCATCTCGGCGTTGATCATCTCCTTCAGCTCCAGCTTGTTCAGCGCCAGCACGCTGACCATCTGCACCAGTCCAGGCGTCAGTATCTGGCGCTGCGCAATTCTCAGATTTAGCCTCGGCTGCAGCAATTCTTCAACCTCATCGTTCTGAATTACTCCGCGCTTTGCGCATGAAGTGTGCCGATCGCCGCACACCTTCCGCGCGTTCGCCTATCGTGCAACTTGGCCACAGTCTACACGCCGCGCGGCATTCGTGCAGCGTGTAAACTCCATGCGTCGATCGACGCGCAACGGTTGCCGCTCCCGGACTGTGGGACATCTAGACGAAGTCAATGCCACATTGGATGCATCGCTCCGTATACCACAACGCGCGCCCGCCCACTCGCGGACCGCGCCTCAATCCATGGAAAACTTTTCACCCAGATAGATCCGTCTCACCTCTGGATCGCGGCCCAGTTCGCCCGGCGTTCCCGCGCGGAATATCTTTCCCTCATTGATGATGTACGCGCGGTCGGTCACAGACAGAGTCTCGCGCACATTATGGTCGGTCACCAGCACTCCAATCCCATTCTTCTTCAGCGCGAAGATGATCTCCTGCAGCTCCAGCACCGCAATCGGATCGATCCCGGAGAACGGCTCGTCCAGCAGAATAAACGCCGGCTCGATGGCAAGGCAGCGCGCAATCTCGACTCTCCGCCGTTCGCCCCCGCTCAACGCATATCCCATTGTCTTGCGCACGTGGCCCAGGCTGAACTGCTCAATCAGCTTCTCCGTCCGTGTGCGCCGCTGCTCCCGGCTCAACGACTGCGCCTCCAGCACCGCCAGAATGTTGTCCTCCACCGTCAGCTTGCGGAAGATCGAGGGCTCCTGCGGCAGATAGCTGATGCCGTACTCCCGCGCGCGCAGGTACATCGGCAGTCGCGTGATGTCGACGCCGTCGGCCACGATGCGTCCGGCGTCCGGCCGCACCAGCCCCACGATCATATAGAAGCTGGTCGTCTTGCCCGCGCCGTTCGGCCCCAGCAGCCCCACCACCTCGCCCTGCCCGATCTGCATGCTTACGCCGCGCACCACCTGCCGTCCGGCGTAGGCCTTCCCGATCTCATCCGTCTCAAGCGTCCGCATCGTGCTCCCTACTTCCCCTTCCCCATCGTCGCATCTTTGCCAGCGCGTGTCTCGCTCCGCACTGGTTGGCCCGCCGACTTGCCCGTCGCACCCGTCCCTCCCGGAGCCACATTGGAGACCACGACGCGATCATCGCCCGCGTGAAACAGCAATGCAGCGCCTGTGATCGTCCCGCGCGCCGCATCCACCAGCTTCGGCTGCGCCTTATCGTCTCCGGTCAGCACAAAAAGCCCATCGCTCGCCGTATACACCAGCCGCTCGCCCGTAGCGCGGCGTCCCGGTTGTTCGATCGCAACCTGCCCGATCGCCACCATGCGCTCCACATTCCCCGCAAGCGAAGGCACCGCAGCCGACCCGCTGCCCGTCGCAGCACCGCCCGCCGCATTTGAAGCTGACGGAGCCAAACTCATCCCAGTCGCGCCAGTCTCCGCACCCGCGGCCGCCTGCTGCAAATACACCGTAGCCTCGCGCGCGCGAATCGTTCCATCCACCGTCTCCGCACGGACCGCGCCCGTGAACACCGCCTGCCGCAGGTCTCCCGAGTAGACCAGCCCGCCGCTGGCAATGCGCACCACTCCCGGCAATCGCTCCCCTGTCCCCGGCTTGCTCGTTCCAGCCTTCCCATCTCCGGCCTTCGCCCCGCCAGCCTTCTGCTTGCCTGAAGTTGCCGGGCCGGCCCGATCGCTTCCCGCGTTCATCAACACCGTATGCACCTGCGCAACAGCAGAACCTTCGGCCGTCGCTACGCCCCGCGCAATCATCCGTTGCTCGGCACGTTGCAACTCGATCACCGGTGCCTGCACCTGCGATCCGCCCTGCCACATCCTCACCGGCCTGCCGTAGAACGTCGCAACGCTCGTCGCATGGACCAGCTCCGCCCGCTCGGCGAGAACATGCGTCGGCTCTGCCTGCGCTGCTTGCTGCGAAGCGCTCCCCGGCGCCGTTCCACGCAACCCGCCCGCCTGCGCTGAATTGTCCTGTAGATAATTCACCTTCACCGCGCCCAGCGCATGAGCGTCGCCCGTCTTGCGGTCTACCACCACCTGGCCAGCCCACAGCGCGCTCGCCCGATCGCTCACTTCGACGCCGCCGGTCAGCGTCACGCGGCCCAGATCGCCGTCGTACGCCGCCCGGTCAGCGGTCGCCTGCTCGAGGTCCTCCTGCGCAGGCCCCGTTCTGCCCAACCCATTCCCTGCCTTTGTCCCGCTCTTCTCTGGAGCGCGCCGGATCATCGTGATGTGCCCTTGCTGCACCGCGCTCAGCAGGTCGTCCACACCCTCCCCGCTCTTCGCGCTGACCGCCCCTGCGTGGGACGGGCCTCCAACCGCAACCTCAGCAGGCCGCGTCTTCGCAGCGCTCAACCGCGCGCTTGAAGAAGTGTTGACAGAACTTCCCGGTCGAAACTTCGCGTCCAGCAAATCCCCGGAACTCGTCTCGTCGATCCCATCCGCCGTCACCTGATGCAGCAGCGTATGGCCGCGGCCCGCAAACGTATCCAGCCGCGGCGGCTGCCTCCCATCCTTCGCGTCGATCCAGTGCGCCTTCAGGTCGTCAGCCGCAAGCTCCGTCCGGCCCACGCCGCGAGTGCTCGCCGCGGTTCCACTGTTGACCACCACCAGACGCGCGCTCCCCGTCGCATCCACGTCCCGCAGTTGCGGCGTCTCCGCGCCAGTCCGCGCCAGCCGGGCCTCCACCTTCGCCGCGGTCAGATCGCGTGTGCTCCACGGCTCGTTCGCCGCCTGCGTAGCTCTTGTCCGCTCAGTCATGTGGACCGCGCCGGTGAACACCGCATCTTCCGGCTGCGGCGTTGCCTGCGTGTCGAAGGCGATCGTCGCCTCCTGTGCCTCGCCCCGCATCTGGCGTAGAGGCTGGTCGTTCGAGTACCTGACTCCGCCCGTCAGCAGCACCGATTGCGGCTGGCTCTTTGCGTTCAGCGCCACGTCGGCCCGCTCGGAAACCACCGTCGCGCCGTTCGCCTGCATCGTCACATCGCCCTCGGCCTCCACTCGCGCCAGCGTCCCATCGGGCCGCGTATGCAGCGTCGCCCTCTGGGCCTCCACCGTCTGCTCCTGCGAGTCGCACCTCGCATTTGTCAGATAAATCTCCTGATTGGGGTTGTCGAGATTGGCCGTCGCCGCCGTCACCGTCACCGCCCGCTTGCCCATCATCCCGCTCATGCTCACCGCCGAGTGCAGCATCAACAGGCCTGAGTCTCTGCTAAAACTGGCCCCTGTCGCGTGCCCCTTCATCGCGCCCGACTGGAACTCAACAACCTCATTGGTCGCCGCCACGCCCAGGTCCTCCAGATACACCAGCCCCCTGGTGGTCACATGCAGCACCTTCGCCCCGGCTGTAGAATCTTTCCCGCCGCCGTTCCCTCCGCCCGCCGCCTCCGCCGCCTGTAGATCGATGTGCACCAGCCCGGTTGCGCGAACCACCCCCGCCTTCTGGTCGTACTCAAACTCATCGCCGTAGATGCGATCGTTGCGCTCCTGCTTCGCTCCGTAGAGCGCAATCGACACATCGCGCAGCGCGATCTTGCTGTCGCTGTGCTCCACGGCCTTGGCCGCGTGGATGGTAAACACGGTCTTGCCCTGCACGGTCTGGGAGTAGGTATATCCGTTGGTCTCGCGCACGATGTTCACGCCCAGCCGCGCCGGCAGCGTCAACCGGTGCCGCGACAGGTGGTGTGCGACCCCCAGGAACGCAGCGATCACCAGCAGCAGGAAGCCCGCGCTCCCCAGCAGCCAAACCCTCAGTCTCTCTACCCGATTGCGCATCCGTCCGCCTACTCCATCTTCTCATCCGCGCCGCCCGTCCCCATAAAAATCCGTCCGCACAAGACTCTTTCCCGGCATAAGTCCGCAATAAATGCTCTAGAATGATCCTCCATGGCAGACCGCCTCTATCTCAGTCTCTGGTATCCCAACTTCCGCCTGGAGGCCCTCCCTGCCGCGCTCGCCGGAGTCCTGCGCCAGTTCGCCCAGGTCGGCGCCAAGCGTGTCTCCGCCGCCTCCGCCTATCCCATCAACTTCACCGAGCCGCCCACCTACCAGCGCATCTACGTCGAGCCTCCTCCGGCCCACTTCGACCCCACCGTTCCCATCGATCCCTCCACCGACTCCTCCGACGAACTCATCGACGCCGCCGTCGCCGAAGCCACCGAGCAGCTCCACGACGACATGGCCTACGAGTTCGAGATGCGCTGGCAACTCTGGGTCCCCGAGGGCCAGGACCCCGCATACGGCCCACTTGGCTTTAACTCCAGCCGCGACGAGGACGACGCCGACCCCGATCTCGACGTCCCCGATTCATCCTGGCGGCTGCGCGCCCACACCGTCCGCATCCTCGGCTTCGGCCCCAGCTTCGACGTCGCAGGATACGAGCAGAACGGACACCTCCTGGTCGACTTCGGCATCGACACCCCCTGGGTCCCCAATCCCCCGCTCGCCACGCCCGCTCGGCAAACCCCCGAAGACGAAGCCCTCGACGAGACCGCCCAGATCCACATCCAGCAGAATGTAGAGAAGCTCCTCGCCTTCACCCTCCTGGTCGAGAAGAACTGCGGCATCTCCAGCCGACTCCTCTGGACCGAGTCCGGCAAGCCCCTCGCCGAAAAACTCATCGCCAGCCTTCAGCGCGTCCACTAATTTCTTCGCGGAAGGCCGCTCTCCTCGTGCTAACGTACGACGTATGACCCCTGGCACTGCCCGCCTCTATAAATCCATCTTCCGCGGCGTCTCCTACTTCGTCGCCGCATGGGGCGCGCTCTTCATCCGCCGATGGCTCAAACGACACCGCGAGCGCGTCGCGCAGAGCTGGCCCCTCGTCGATGGTGTCATCCTGGGCGGCAGCGTAATGCGAATCCGCAAGACATCCTACTTCCGCGCCACCCTGCAATACGCCTACTTCATCCGCGAGTACCGCACCGGAGAGTACTTCCACGAGTTCTCCACCGAGGCCGACGCGGACGCATTCGTCCGCCTCATGAAAGACAAGCGGGTCCAGGTCCGCTACAAGCGCTCCAACCACGGAAAAACGGTCCTCGAACAAAGCGTCGTCGAACACCTCATGCTCACCCCCGCATCGACTGAATCGACACCGTCCCCGATCGCCGCCCAAAGCGGGATACGATAGAGGGATGGAACCCAAGCTGATCTTTGCCGATGCAAGTGGCTTTTCGACGCCGATGCTGGCGCTCTTTGCGGTTGACCTGGCGACAGGCAGGAATGAGGAGCCGCGTCCCCTGCTGCTCACGCAGTCGAGCGATCTGGCCGACGCGGCGGCGCGCGCGCTTGGGCCGGGTGAGTTCAAGGCCGCGTTGGGCGAGACGGCGCTCATCCACGCGACCGATCGCTTAAAATCAGCAGGCTTTCAGGCGGAGCGCCTGCTGTTGGTCGGGCTGGGCAAGGCGAAAGACCTCTCCCTCGACAAGCTGCGCAAGGGCGCCGGAACCGCCGTGCGCGCGGCCAAGGCGCGCTCGGTGCGCAATCTGGCGATCGCCTTCCCGGACGCACCCATAGAAACAAATCTGCCGCTGGCGCAGCTTTCGGCCAGCCTGTCGGCGCGCGCGTTGGTCGAGGGCGCCCAACTCGCCGAGTTGGACTGGGACACCTATCACAGTGACCGCAAAGACAGCAATATAAATGAATTGGCGTTAGTTTCTAAAGTAGTAGACGATAATTCAGCGCAGCAAATGCAGGCTGGCTTCCATGAGGGTTTGATCGTTGCCGCCGCGCAGAACTTTACCCGCTCGCTGGTCAACGAGCCCGGAAATGTCCTCACCCCGACCGAGCTGGGCGCGCGCGCCAAGGCAATGTGCGACGAGGCCGGCCTCGCCTGCGAGGTCTACTCAACCGAAAAAATTCGCGAACTGAAGATGGAGGCATTCTGGTCCGTGGCCAAGGGATCGGCCGAGCCTCCCGCGCTGATCGTCATGACGTACGAGCCATCCGGTGGCGCGCCCGCAGACTCCCCAATTCTGGGCCTCGTCGGCAAGGGCATCACCTTCGACTCCGGCGGCATCTCCCTGAAGCCGGGCGACGGCATGGAGAAGATGAAGTACGACATGGCCGGTGCCGCCGCCATGATCGGCGCGATGCACGCCATTGCGCGCCTTAAGCCCGCGGTTAAGGTCGTCGCCGTGGTCTGCGCTGCGGAGAACATGCCCGGCGGGCGCGCCTCGAAGCCCGGCGATGTAGTGACGGCAATGTCCGGCACAACCATCGAAATCGTCAACACCGACGCAGAGGGCCGCCTGGTGCTGGCAGATGGCCTGCACTACGCCAAGACCCTGGGCGCGACCCACCTGATCGACGCCGCCACGCTGACCGGAGCCTGCGTCGTCGCGCTTGGCATGCTCAACGCCGGCCTCTTCTCCAACGACGAGGCTGCCTGCGCGAAGTTCGTCAACGCCCTCGCCATCTCGGGCGAGAACTTCTGGCGGCTTCCCTGCACCGAAGACTATCGCGAGAACATCAGCAGCGAAATCGCCGACATCAAGAACACCGGCAAGAACCGCTGGGGCGGAGCAACCTCCGCCGCAATGTTCCTCAAGGAGTTTGCGGGCGATACGCCCTGGGTGCATCTGGACATCGCCGGCTGCGCCTGGAACGAGGAGAAGAAGCCCTGGCTCCCCTACGGTCCCTCCGGCGTGGCCGTGCGTTCGATTGTGGAGTGGGTGCGCAGTTACTCGGTTTAATCAATCGCATATCCAAGGAGAATGACTTTGTTCAGGCTACTTGCGATCACCGCTCTGCTTTGTGGGTTGTTGTCTCTTCCGCTGAGTTCTTACGCCCAGGAGCCATCGAAAGCCGAAGCGGCAGTGCTGGACTCGGACCAGGACGGTTTGAGCGATGCGCTGGAGCAGGCTCTTCTTGTCCAGTTCTCGCCGGCGTTTTTTGTGGGGAAGCATGATTGCTCGAACATTCCCGCGGAGTTTGCCGCCAACATTGTGAAACCCACGGTGGTGCGCGAAGATGGCACGATCTACGGCGAGGTATTCCTTTCCAAGTACTCGAAAAAAGATGCGCCGGTAGCGGAACTGCATTTTTACCACCTGTGGAGGCGCGACTGCGGAGAACATGGGCATCCGCTCGATGCGGAGCATGTGGCCGTACTTGTAAAGGGTTCAAGCGGCGACCTCGCAGACGCACGCTGGGAGGCTCTTTATTGGTATGCGGCGGCGCATGAGAATACGGTCTGCGATGTAAGCCAGATTGCACGCGCGTCGACGCTCGGCGCGGTGGACCACGGGGCGAAGGTGTGGATTTCGCCGGGGAAGCATGCCTCCTACCTGAACGAGACGCTATGCCGGAGAGGGTGCGGTGCAGACCGTTGCATGGCTATGGTTCCGCTTGCTGCCGGGAAGATCATCAACCTTGGTGAGCCTGGGAAGCCAATGAACGGATCGGCGTTCATCGCCTCAACCGAATGGCCGCTCGCCGGCAAGATGGGGTTGACAAACTTTCCGCCGGAACCGGTTGCGCGATTGAATGAAATGCCTGAAACGGACGTCGCATGGTTCAACGCGGGACGGCATCCGGCGCAGGGCATCATTGCGATCAGTGCCTCGACGGGAGGCGCGATTGCCACCAGCGGCGGCAATACGACGGCGGCGATCAGCGTGGCCGGAGGTTCGACCGGCAATGCGCTACAGAAGAGCTATCGGAGGACCAGGCATGCGCTCGGTACGTCGATACGTCACGTTGGTCAGGCTCTGCATGGGACACAGAAGCCGGATCAGAAGAAGGACGAGTAATACCCCATCTTCAACATGTCCGGCTTCTTTGCGCCTCCGTGGTCTAGACTATGGACTCCGGCTGGGCCGGATCAAAGTGCCTGGTTGAGTTTGAGAGGCGGCTTGACGATGCTCGGACAGTTGGGACTGCCTCAAGGCTTCGGCGTTATGCATGGGACGGGACTGTTGCGGCTGCACCTCCTCTCGGAGGCGCTGATTGCCCTGGCCTGCTTTCCCATCTCCATCGCGCTGCTGCGGATTGTGCGCTCGCGCCGCGGCTTTCGCTATAACGTCGCTTTGTTCTGCCTTGCTGCATCCATCCTGGCCTGCGGGTTGACCTATGGCATGGAGGTGTTGACCCAGTGGCGTCCGATCTTCTGGGTCAGCGTCGCCATCGAGGCCTCCGCGGCAACGGCCCTGATCGTCGTCCTGGTGGTGCTGCTGCGAATCACCCCGAACATCCTCGCGGTCCCTCACACGCTTGCCGACAGCCGCTTCCGCGAGCTGATCGACAATGCGCCGGACGCCATCCTTCAGGTCGACGAAAGAGGGACCGTCCTCATCGCAAACCGCACCGCCGAGCGGATGTTCGGATATACCCGCGATGAGCTGCTCGGCAGCAATGTCGACCTGCTCGTCCCACAGGCCAGTCGTGCCGCGCACGCGCAACAGAGGGACCAGTTTCTGCGCTCCGGTGCGCCCCGTCTCATGGGAGAGCGCGTTGAAAATCTCCAGGCACGGCGCAAGGACGGATCGGAGTTCGCCGCGGAGATCGGCCTCAGCCCCGTAAAGACCGGGGCCGGTCTGTTTGTTACCGCGGTGGTCCGCGACGTCACCGACCGCAAGCGCCTGGAACAGGAGCTGGAGCGGGAACGCGACCTGCGCGGACAGCGCATCGAGGTGCTGGCCCGCCTGGCCGCCGATCTGGCCCACGAGATCAAGAACCCGCTGGCCATTATTCACGCCCGCGCCAGCGACCTCTCCGAGTTGGCGGCCCAGGCTATTACGCTCTCCTCCCAGGTCGTGGCGCAGTCCTGCGACAGCATTGTCCGCACCACCGAGCGCGCCATCCGCGTCATTCGCGGAGTGCAGGCGCTCGCCCACGAGGGCTCCCACGACCCCATGCAGAAGACCGACGTGCGCGGGCTCATCGATCAGGCGGTCGAGCTGCTACAAACACGCTTCGCAACCCATGGAATCGAGCTGCAAACGGTGGTTCCGGACGGTCTCCCCATGGTGGAGTGCCGCGAGGTGCAGATCGAGCAGGTCCTGGTCAACCTGCTGAACAATGCCTTCGACGCCATCGACGGCGACCCGCTCAGCCGGCCCTGGGTGCAGGTGCGCGTCTCCATCGAGCCCGCCTCCGATGCAGACGGCGGCGTGGATGCCGTGCTCAGCGCTGCTGCCGTGCATGGCGCTGCTGCCGTGTATATCGACGTGCTCGATGGAGGCCCGGGAGTATCGCCGGAGAACCGCGCCCGCCTTATGGAAACCTTCTTCACCACCAAGCCCAGGGGAGCCGGGATTGGCATCGGCCTCAGCGTCTCGCAAACCATCGCCCAGGACCACGGCGGAACTCTCGAACTGATGGACGCCGAAGGCCCCACCTGCTTCCGCCTGACGCTGCCCGTGCTGGCGCGCAGAGAGGAAGGGGCCTCCGCATGAGAACCGATCAGGCCAGCATTCTCGTGGTGGACGACGAACTGGAGTTGCTGGAGATATTCTCGGCCTGGCTTGGGCGCTACGGGTTCCGCGTCTTCACGGCACACAACGGAGCGGAAGCCTTGAAGCTCCTTCGCGTGCAAGGGGTGGACGTGCTCCTCTCGGACATTCGCATGCCCGTCATGGACGGCGTGGCCCTGGTTCAGAACCTCAACCGGATGGAGACGCCGCCGCCCAAAATCATCTTCGCCACTGGTTATGGCAACATCTCGCGCCGCGAGATCTTTGCCATGGGAGTCGAGGCGCTGCTGGAAAAGCCCCTGAGCAGGCCCGCCCTGATCGAAGCGCTGGAGCGCTGCCTCATGGACTCCGCGGACAAATGGCTGACTCCCTCGCCGCTGCCGATCGCGCAACGCATTCTGCTGCAGTTGGAGGGCCTGAAGGAGGCGACCGCAGCCTCCGCCTTCTCGCTGGGACGCGGCGGCTGTTGCGTGGCCTGCGATCTTCCCCTCAAGGAAGGCCTGCCGGTCGAGCTCTCCATCCGCTTCGCCCGCGAAGGATTGAGTCTCGAGGCGCAGGGCACGGTGGTCTGGGTTGACGCCGAACAAAAAAAGGCCGGAGTCGCCTTCGACTTTCTCCAGCCCGAGTGCCGCCCGTGGGTCCTGGACAGAATCAACTCCGAAAATCCGCGCAGCTTCATCCCCCAGTGCTGATTACATCACCGGCGGCGCTTCGATTCCCAGCAAGCCCAGCGCGCGCACCATCTCTCTGCGCGCCACAGCCGCCGTCGCCATCAGCAGCGCGCGGCGCGTGGGATCGGCTTCGGTGAGAATGTGATAGCGGTGGTAGAAGTTGTTGAACTGCTGCGCCAACTGAAATGCGTAGCGCGCAAGGTGCGCAGGCTCCGACGTCGCAATCG